>SAMEA104404106__coassemble_123_pt1 | contig 108431 bp, 120 predicted proteins | sample SAMEA104404106__metabat2_high_PE_033 | metagenome-assembled genome bin SAMEA104404106 (sample SAMEA104404106) | Balaenoptera acutorostrata
TCTATCCTCTCAAACTTCCGTTCGCAGCCTATCTCTCGCTCTCCTCTACCACTACCTTATCACCATTTTCTCTCTCCAATTTCTATCCTCTCAAACTTCCGTTCGCAGCCTATCTCTCGCTCTCCTCTACCACTACATTATCGCCATTTCTCTCTGCAATTTCTGACTATCCCGTAAAATTTTTCAACAAAAAAGGCAATGTATTTCTACATTGCCTTTTCAATAGTCAGCTAACTACAATTATGCGTTCACTGTAACTTTACCACCAGCTTTTTCAACTGCTTCAACTGCAGCTTTGGAAGCTGAATCAACAGTAATATTAAGAGCCACTGTAACAGCTCCTCTTGCTAACAAACGAATACCATCTAACTCTTTAGAAATTACATTAGCAGCCAACAAGCTCTCTTTAGTAATTTCTTTGGCATTCAATTTACCAGCATCAACTGCTTTTTGAATTGTGTCCAAGTTAACAACTGCAAAAGTTTTTGCAAATGGGTTCTTGAAACCACGTTTCGGCAATCTACGGTAAACAGGCATTTGACCGCCTTCAAAACCTTTAACTGCTACGCCGGAACGAGATTTTTGACCTTTAACGCCGCGGCCACCGGTTTTACCTTTGCCGCTACCGATACCACGACCAACGCGGATACGATTTTTTGTAGCGCCTTCATTATCTCTTAATTCATTCAGTTTCATTTTATTCACCTTATAAATTCAACTCTGTTAAAATCTACAATTTCTTGGTTATTTCGGTGGGAAATAAATATAATTTACTCCCACCGTTTACCAATTAATCTTCAACTTTAATGAGGTGAGCTACTTTGTTAATCATTCCTCTAACTGCCGGAGTATCTTCCAAAACAGAAGTTCTTCCAACTTTGTTCAATTTCAAACCTTTCAAAGTTGCAATTTGCTCTTTTCCATGTCCGATTGAACTTTTGATTTGAGTAACCTTAACTGTCTTTTTATCAGCCATGATTAAGCCTCCTCTTTCTCAATTTTAACATTAGAAGTGTTCTCACGACGACTTACAATATCACCGACTTTTTTGTTACGTTTTGCAGCAACCATACGCGGGCTGTTAATAGCCTGCAATGCAGCAAAAGTAGCTTTAATCATATTGTAAGGGTTGTTAGAACCAAATGATTTAGCTACAACATCCTGTACGCCCAATACTTCAAATACAGCACGCATCGGACCACCGGCAATAACACCGGTACCGGCAGGAGCAGTTCTCAAAACCACTTTACCTGCACCGAAACGGCCTGCGATATCGTGGTGAAGAGTTCTACCTTCACGAAGCGGAATACGAATCATATTCTTTTTAGCTTCATTAGTAGCTTTTACAATAGCTTCAGGAACCTCAGCTGCTTTACCGGAACCAAAACCGATACGGCCTTTTTGGTCACCGACAACAACCAAAGCTGCAAAAGACATTGTACGTCCACCTTTTACAGTTTTTGCAACACGGTTTACGAAAACAAGTTTCTCAACCAATTCTTCTTTTTTATCCGCCTTATTATTATGACGATCTAAAGCTTGTGCCATGAGAACCTCCTAAAACTTCAATCCGGCTTCACGAGCAGAATCTGCTAAAGCCTTTACACGGCCATGATATTCATAACCGCCACGGTCAAACACAACTTCGCTAACGCCATTTTTAACGGCACGCTCAGCAACTACTTTACCTACATATTGCGCAGCTTCAATATTTGAAGTTTTTGCAATATTTTCTCTTACTTCTTTATCCAAAGTAGAAGCGGAAGCAACAGTAGCACCTTTTACATCATCAATAACTTGAGCATAGATATGCTTTCCACTACGAAATACAGATAATCTCATCTTTCCATTCGCAGCAGCCTTCAAAGCTGTTCTTACACGAGCTTTTCTTTTTTCATATAATTTTCTTGGTGTATTCATTGCTTTACATCCTATTTCTTCTTACCTTCTTTGCGTCTTACATATTCGTTATCAATACGAATACCTTTTCCTTTATAAGGTTCAGGTTTTCTATATTTACGAATTTCAGCAGCAACTTGGCCTACTAATTGTTTGTCAACACCGCTAATCTTAAGAGAAGTAGCTGAAGCACAAGCAAATGTAATTCCTTGTGGTGCGGCAAACGGAACATCGTGAGAGAAGCCCAATGTAAGAATGATATTTTTACCATCCATACGAGCCTTAAAACCAACACCTGTTAATTCAAGGTTCTTGCTATAGCCTTCGCTAACGCCTTTTACCAAAGAATTAATTTGAGCTCTGGTTGTACCCCATAATGTTCTTGCTGTTCTGCTCTGTGAATGAGGAGTAACAGTAATTTTACCATCACTAATTTCAACAGCAACATGAGCATCATCAAAAGTAAAGCTTAATTCACCCAATTTTCCTTTAATATTAATAACATTTCCGTTAAGAGATGCATTAACACCTTCCGGGATAACTACTGGATATTTACCAATTCTTGACATCCGCTATCTCCCTAGAATACTTGGCACAAGATTTCGCCACCAACATTAGCTTTTCTGGCTTCGTTATCGCTCATAACACCTTTCGGAGTAGAAACGATAGAAATACCTAAGCCATTATAAACTCTTGGTAGGTCTCTAACACTGGAATATACACGACGTCCCGGAGTGGAAACGCGATAGATTTCAGTAATAACACTTGTACCTTCATGATATTTTAATTTAATGTGAAGTTCATCAACACCGGGGCGTACATTTGATTTTTCAAAACCAGCAATGTAGCCTTCTCTTTTAAGAACTTCTAATACATTTTCACGCAAGCGAGAGGCAGGTGATACAACATCACTTTTCTTCGCTCTTTGTGCGTTTCTAATGCGTGTGAGCATATCGCCCAAAGGATCAGTCATAGACATAATATCATCTCCTTACCAGCTTGATTTTACCAAACCTGGGATTTCGCCAAAGCTTGCCATGTCTCTTAATTCAACACGGCTAACCCCAAATTTTCTGTTATAACTACGAGAACGACCTGTAATCTTACAACGATTTCTAATTCTAACCTTAGAAGAGTTACGAGGAAGTTCAGCTAATTTCAAATTTGCCTGAAATCTATCTTCTTCAGGAGCGTTTTTGTCATTAGCGATTGCTTTCAACTTAGAGCGAACGTTTGCATATTTTGCAACCATTTTCACTCTTTTCAAGTTTCTGTATACTGAACTTGTTTTTGACATAGTAAAATCTCCGCTTATTTCTTATATGGTAAGTTGAATGAAGTCAAAAGAAACTTAGCTTCTTCATCAGTCTTAGCCGAAGTACAAATAACGATATCCATACCTCTAACTTGTTCAACTTTTTCATAGTTAATTTCAGGGAAAATGATTTGCTCCTTAATGCCAAAAGCAAAGTTTCCTCTACCATCAAAATTTTTGCCGGAAATACCGTGAAAGTCTCTGATACGAGGAAGAGCCATATTAATTAAACGCTCCAAGAACTCATACATTCTATCAGATCTCAAAGTAACTTTGCAACCGATAGGCATACCTTCTCTTAATTTGAAAGTAGCAATAGACTTTCTGGCTTCAGTAACAACTGGTTTTTGACCAGCGATTAAAGCCATTTCTTCCACAGCATTATTAAGTTTTTTCTTATCGGTAACAGCATCGCCGATACCCATATTCAAAACAATTTTAGTCAACTTCGGAATCTCATGCGGGTTCTTGTAACCGAACTTTTCCACAAGAGCTTTCTTAATGACTTCTTTATATAATGTTTCATAATTTGTCATCAGATTATCTCCTAATTATCGATTACTTCACCGGTTTTACGAGCAACGCGTTTTTTAACGCCGTCAACAACTTTATAGCCAACCTTTGAGGGTTTTCCATCAGCTGTAACTGCTGCTACATTAGAAACCTGAATAGCTGCTTCTTTAGTAACGATTCCGCCAGGATTTGTTTGGCTCGGTTTAGTATGTCTTTTTACAAGATTTACACCTTGAACAACAACTTTACCTTCTTTCGGCATAGCTTTTAAAACTTCGCCTTGTTTACCTTTATCATTACCGGCAATAACAATTACTTTATCACCTTTTTTGATTTTCATTTTGCTCATTACAAAACCTCCGGCGCTAAAGAAATAATTTTCATGAATTTTTTGGCACGCAATTCTCTAGTAACAGGTCCAAAAATACGAGTACCTACCGGTTCTCCATCTTTGTTTACTAAAACAACTGCGTTGTTATCAAAACGAATAACACTACCGTCTTTACGTCTGATGTCGCTGGCTGTTCTAACAATAACTGCACGTTGAACATCGCCTTTCTTTACACGCCCTTTAGGCATAGCATCTTTAACGGAAACGATAATAATGTCACCGACTGAAGCATGCATTCTCTTGGACCCGCCAAGAACTTTAATGCACTGCACCTGACGTGCTCCGGAATTATCTGCAACATCTAGGTTGGTTTGCATCTGTATCATAATTCATTCCTTCCTAATTAGGCATTTTCATTATTACTAACAACAGTCCAAGTCTTGGTTTTAGAATAAGGTTTAGATTCAACGATCGAAACTTTATCACCTTCTTTGAACTCATTTTTTTCATCGTGAGCAGCAAATTTCTTACTTTTCTTCACGAATTTTTTATAAACAGGGTGCATAACCTGACGCTCTACGCTGACTACGACAGTTTTATCCTGTTTATCACTTACAACAACACCTTGAAGAATTCTTTTAGGCATGTGTCTTTCTCCTAACTATTCTTCTTACGCTCTGTTAAAAGCGTATTGATTTGAGCCACTTCTTTACGAGCTTTTGCGATTGCTGCAGAATTTTGCAACTGACCGGTAGCTTGTTGAATTCGCAAACTTAATTGCTCTTTCTTGCATTCTACCAATCTTGCTTCTAATTCATCATCGCTCATGGCTCTCAAATCTTTAATTTTTACCATTATGCTTCTCCATTATCAGAATTCAAGCGTTTAACAAATTTGCTCTTAACGGGCAATTTTGCTGCACCCAATGCAAATGCTTGACGTGCTGTCTCTTCATCAACATCACCGATTTCAAACATAATACGACCGGGTTTAACTCTTGCTACCCAAAATTCAGGAGCACCTTTACCTTTACCCATACGAACCTCGGCAGGTTTATCTGACACAGGAACATCTGGGAAAATCCGGATCCATAATCTTCCGGCTCTCTTCATTTCACGGGTAATAGCGCGACGAGCTGCCTCAATTTGGCGAGCGGTAACGCGTTCCGGAGTAAGAGCTTTCAGACCGAATGAACCGAAACTTAATTCAGCTCCACCTTTAGCAACGCCGTGAATACGACCTTTATGCTGTTTGCGGAACTTTGTACGTTTTGGACTTAACATATTAAAACCTCATTATTACTTTTGTTCAGCCATTTTCTTGTCTTGTGCCATTGGATCGTGGGTCATAATTTCACCTTTATAAATCCAAACTTTAACACCACATGCACCATATGTTGTATGTGCTGTTGAAGTAGCATAATCGATATCAGCACGAAGAGTATGCAAAGGCACTCTGCCTTCGCGGTAATATTCAGTTCTTGCAATTTCAGCACCGCCTAAACGACCTGAACAGCAAACTTTAATACCTTCAGCACCCAAACGCAAAGCTGATTGCATAACTCTTTTCATTGCGCGACGGAAAGCAACACGTCTTTCCAATTGTTGTGCAACAGAATCAGCAACTAACTGAGCATCCAACTCCGGCTTTCTAACTTCCAGAATGTTTAATTGTACTTCAGAGTCGGTCAACTTTTGAATATCTCTTCTGAGCAACTCAATGTCTTGACCTTTCTTACCAATAACCACACCTGGTCTTGCTGAATGAATAGTAACTCTAGCTTTTTTAGCAGGACGTTCAATAACAACCTTACTAACACCGGCTTGAGCTAATTTTTCCTTCAAAAATTTTCTAATTTTCAAATCTTCATGAAGGTAATCTGTGAATTTCTCATCAGCATACCAACGAGAATCCCATGTGCGATTTACGCCTAAACGAAGACTAATAGGATTTACTTTCTGTCCCATTTACTTACTCCCCACGCTCTGTAACAACAACGGTTAATTTAGAGAACGGCTTTAAGATTTTAGCGCCTCTACCTTTAGCACGTGCACGCATACGTTTCATCATAATGCCATTACCGGTATATGCTTCAGAAACTACAAGCTTATCAATGTTAAGTTTGTGGTTATTTTCTGCATTGGCAATAGCAGATTTTAATACTTCTAAGACAACCTTTGCAATTCTTTTCTTAGAAAAGCTAAGCTCTGCCACAGCCTTCTCAGCACTTAAACCGCGAATTGTCTGTGCAACGAGATTCAATTTACGAGAGCTTGAGCGAATAGAACCACATACAGCCATAGCTTGGTTGTCAGCAATTCTTCTTGTATCACTAATTTTTCCCATAATTAACCTCTCTTAACTTTTTTATCTGCAGCGTGGCCGTAGAATGTACGCGTCGGAGCAAATTCACCGAACTTATGACCAACCATTTCTTCAGTAACTAATACTGGAATAAATTTATGACCATTGTGTACACCAAATGTTAAACCAACAAATTGTGGCAACATTGTAGAACGACGAGACCAAATTTTAATCACTTCATTACGAGTAGATGCTCTTGCTGCATCAGCTTTTTTAAGAAGATAACCATCTACAAAAGGTCCTTTCCATACGGAACGAGTCATCAGTTTACCTCCTTATTTCTTTTTATTTTCATGACGAGATCTCATAATAAAGCGATCTGTCTTCTTGTTAGAACGAGTTTTAGCACCTTTAGTTGGTTTACCCCAAGGAGTAACCGGATGGCGACCGCCGGAAGTACGACCTTCACCACCACCATGCGGGTGATCTACAGGGTTCATGGCAACACCACGAGCAACAGGACGAATACCCATCCATCTTGTGCGTCCGGCTTTACCTAAAGAAACGTTTTGGTTATCAGGGTTAGAAACTGCACCTACAGTTGCCAAGCACTCTTCACGAACGATTCTCAATTCACCTGAAGAAAGTTTTAATTGAGCATAACCGGCATCTTTACCAACTACTTGAGCATAACAACCGGCAGAACGAACTAATTGTCCGCCTTTGCCAACTTTTAACTCAACGTTGTGTACAATAGTACCAACCGGCATACTCTTCAAAGGCATAGCATTACCCGGTTTAATATCAGCTTTCTCAGAAGATATTACTTTATCACCGGCTTTTAATCTTTGAGGAGCCAAGATATATGCCTTTTCGCCATCTTCATAGTTAATTAAAGCAATGAAGGATGTACGGTTAGGATCATATTCTAATCTCTCTACAGTTGCTACGCAATCAAATTTATTACGTTTAAAGTCGATAACACGATATTTGCGTTTATGACCGCCACCGATTTTACGGCTTGTAACGTGTCCATAGTTATCACGCCCACCACTCTTAGTAAGACCAACAGTCAAACTCTTTTCAGGATTGCCTTTATAAAGCTCACTTCTGTCAACAATGATAAGTTGGCGAAGACCTGCGGTTGCGGGCTTAAATGTTTTCAAAGCCATGATTAAATTCCTGCTGTTACATCAATATTTTGACCTTCGGCAAGAGTAATAAGAGCTTTCTTATAATCAGAACGAGTTCCGTTATAACCTTTAAAGCGTTTTACCTTACCGGCTTGTTTAATAGTATTTACTTTATTTACTTTTACATTAAAGATAGCTTCAACAGCTGCTTTAATGTCGTCTTTAGAAGCAGATACAGGCACTGTAAATACAACCTTACCACTTTCTGAAGACATCATAGATTTTTCAGTAATTACCGGACGAAGTAATGCATCATACATAGCTGCAGTTACATTGTTTGCATTTTCTGATTTTTTCATTGTAATCTTTCCTCCAAGCAAGTAACAGCCTCTTTAGTCAACACTAATTTGTCTTTTTTCAAAATATCGTAAACATTAGCACCGATTGTAGGCAACACATCGACGCCTGCAATATTACGGCTTGCTAATGCAAAATTAACATCAACTTCCTTGCCATCAATAAACAAGCAGTTATTCAATCCACAAACATTTAATTTAGAAGTTAAATCTTTTGTTTTAGGATTTGAAAGCTTTGCTTCGTCAATAATAACAAGGTTACCCTCTTTAGCTTTCGCTGAAAGAGCAATTTTCAGACCTAATTTTCTGAATTTTTTGGTTAAGTCGTGAGAGTGATCTCTTACAACCGGTCCAAAAACGATACCACCTTTTCTAAATTGTGTACCTTTACGGCTACCTTGACGAGCATTACCGCTACCTTTTTGGTTAAACGGTTTCGCAGGAGACAAAGCAACGTCGGAACGTCCTTTAGTTTGGTGATTTCCGCATTGACGCATAGCTAATTGCCAATTTACAACGCGGTGCAAAACATCGGCACGAACTTCCAGTCCGAAAATAGCATCATTCAATTCAATGCTACCGACATTTTCATTATTTAAATTTAAGATGTCCTGTTTCATATTCAATATTCCTTAATCTCTTATGCATTATCAGCTGCATCATCAGCTTTAACTGCAACAGGTTCATCAGCCTTTTTCAATCCAGCAGGCATCGGTAATTTAACATCAGCAGTTTTTTTAACAGCATCAGTAACACGAACCCAAGAATTTTCAGCTCCCGGAACGCCACCTTTAACCATAATTAAACCACGATTTGCATCAACAGAAACAACTTTCAGGTTTTGAACGGTTGTACGAACATTACCTAATTGTCCTGCCATCTTTTTACCTTTAAATACTCTACCTGGATCTTGACATTGTCCGGTTGAACCATGTGAACGGTGAGCAATAGAAACACCGTGAGTTGCTTCCAAGCCTGCAAAGTTATGACGTTTCATTACACCGGCAAAACCTTTACCGACAGAAGTCGCACAAACATCTACATATTGACCTGGAACAAAGTGTTCAGCAGACAATTCATCACCAACTGACAAAATGCAGTCTTCAGAAACTCTGAATTCAGCCATTTTCTTTTTCGGCTCTACATTAGCTTTGGTGAAATATCCTTTTAACGGCTTAGATACATTCTTAGCCTTTATAGCACCAGTTCCTAGTTGAACTGCACTATATCCGTCTTTTTCACTTGTTCTGACATTAACGACTTGAAGACCCTCAACAGCCAAAACTGTAACAGGTACATGAGTGCCGTTAGCTTCAAAAATTCTTGTCATTCCAAGTTTTTTAGCGATTAGACCAGTACGCATTATTGTTTTTCCTTTTTCAATAGGTTGATTCTATATTTCAAAAACCAACATTAAAATTATAACTTAATTTCTACGTTTACACCGGCTGCAAGATCTAATTTCATCAATGCATCAACGGTTTGTGGAGTAGGGTCCACGATATCAAGAAGTCTCTTATGAGTACGAATTTCGAACTGTTCACGAGACTTTTTATCAACGTGAGGAGAACGGTTAATCGTATACTTCTCAATTCTTGTCGGAAGAGGGATAGGACCTCTTACATTCGCCCCGGTTCTTTTTGCTGTATGAACAATCTCTTTAGTTGACAAATCAAGCAAGCGATGATCAAAAGCCTTGAGGCGGATTCTTATGTTTTGTGTATCTATCATCTTAACACTTTTCCTATAACTAAATGGCAAATATTTCACGAGGAATCTTGCCATCTAAAATCTTAACAGACTTTGGCAACAATCAGTCTGTCTTATGAATTATATTTGATTCGCAAGGAAATTAACTTTTCCTTAACACTTTGTTGCTCTGCTCTTTTAGCATGTTATTTTTATAATTGCAACAAAAAAATGCACAAAAAAGTAAAAAAAATATCTTTTAATTCCTTATATTGATTCGGTTTGAATCATATTAGACAAAATTGCTTTTACAAGTCTTATTAGACATATTTTTCACTATAAGTTAACTTTTAAATACTGTTTTTGAACAAAAAAAACACCCGAAAATACCATTTGGTTATCTAACTTTATATTTGGATTCGTATAATTATCATCTCCAAATGTTCTAAAATTGAATATTGTGATTATATATAAAAAAGCACCCTTACGGATGCTTTTTAAAAATGGGGCGGACGATGAGGCTCGAACTCACGACAACCGGTACCACAAACCGGGGCTCTACCAACTGAGCTACGTCCGCCAACACTCAGAACCTTTTACAAGCATTTATTTACAAAGTCAAGAGAAAAATAAGATATTTTTTTCTGTTAATAGCATAAAATTAACAATTTATTTTCTTTTATTGTTTTATTATAAGAGAAACATCTTCACGAAAGGATCTCGAGAAAAATGAAAGTATTAAAAGCTTTATATTTAACTATTATCTGCTTACCGCTAACTATTATGTCTGCCCACGCCTCAAATACTTCCTCTATTGTAATAGATGCCGAAAGCGGAAATATTCTATATTCAGATAAAGCTGAGCAACTCCGTTATCCGGCTTCATTAACAAAATTAATGACACTTTATATAACTTTTAATGCTTTAGAGACGGGCAAATTAAAAGAAACCGACAAACTCAAAGTTTCATATACCGCTGCCTCACGTTCTCCCTCCAAATTAGGTCTCGCTCCTGGCTCATACATTGATGTAAAAACTGCCGTTGAAGCCCTAATTGTCAAATCTGCCAATGATTGTGCTACTGTTTTATCTGAAACATTAAGCAAGAACGAAGCGGAATTTGCAAAATTAATGACCAAAACCGCCCGCAAGCTCGGTATGTATCACACAACATTTAAAAATGCCTCAGGACTTCCAAACTCAGCACAAAAAACAACTGCCAAAGATTTAGCAATTTTAGGGGCAGCTATATATCATCACTTTCCTCAATATTATCATCTGTTTTCTCTGCAAGAATTCAAATATAATGGTATAACCTATAAAACCCATAATTACCTATTAAAAGATTCTCTAGGAACCGATGGAATGAAAACCGGCTACACAGCCGCCTCCGGATTTAATATTTTAACCTCCGCCCAACAGGGAAACCACCGCGTTATAGCTGTAACACTCGGTCACAAAAAAGTAAAAGACAGAGATGAAGATGTTTCTAAAATGATGGAAATTTCCTTAAACTATATGAATCGGAATACACGTATTAACACAGCAAATCTGAGAAATGACATTCGTCGTTCTTTGCATAATGACAAAACAAGAACAGCTTATAACCACACAAATCGCAGATACCGTCGCTAATCAATCAGCCATGCAAAATATTCGCTCTCACATAATTATTATCGATGGCTCAAGTAAAAGCGGTAAAAAAACTTTGGCCTGGGAATTATCTCTTGCCCTTTTATACAACTCCCAAAAAACTGCTATCGTTAACACGAAGGATTCAACATTAACAAACGCAGTATTGCAAAGAAAAAAACAAACTCCGTACCTTCCCTGTCCGATTCTTATCAATCGCAAAGATTTTTACGACCAAGCGAATAACTTTGATGCAGTCATCATTCCTTCCGTAAATTCTGAAGATGAATTATCATTTTACGCCAACACCTATATAACTCTAATCAAAAAAGATACTAAAACAATTCAAAGATTTAAAAATAATTTGAGTTACATAAACAATCTCTGGGAATTAAAAAAGAAAATAGCTTCAGAACATAAAAGAAGTTTAAATTGGGTTGTATGCGAAAATATATTATCCACCGCTCACACAAAAAATAATTCTGCAACCCTATCAGATCTTTCAAAACACTACGGATTTCGTCTGGCATCACCAATAAGCTACAGCACATGTTACCAAAACTCCCTGCAAGGTATATCCTCTCAAGACAAAGAGTATCCGACTTTGCAAAATCAAATGACTTATGAAGATGTTTACAACAAGAGAGAAATAACAAAACTCGCAGAATTTATTTTCAGTTGATAATAATCTTTACAAGCAACAGTTTTTGTTTTAAGTTCAAATCAAATATTTTTTTATATTTAATATTAAGGATGAAAAATGATAAAAATTATCAAAACAACCCCATATACTGATCAAAAAATGGGGACTGCCGGTTTGCGAAAAAAAACGATAATCGCCGTACAAGAAAACTATATTGAAAACTTTGTACAAAGTATTTTTAATACAATACCGAATTTGAGCGAAAAATCTTTTTTAGTCGGAGGTGACGGCAGATATTTAAACAATATTGCCATCCAAAAAATCATCAAAATTGCCGCAGCCAATAATGTAAAGAGTTTATTGATTGGGCAAAATGGTTTGGTATCAACCCCTGCCGGCTCTAACCTTATATTAAAGAACCATTTAGACGGAGCATTTGTCTTAACGGCATCGCACAACCCCGGTGGCCCTAACGGTGACTTTGGGATTAAATATGCAACTGCAACCGGAGGTCAATGCTTACCGGCAGAAAGTGATGCAATTTATCAACAAACAATCTCTATAAAAGAATATAAGATTGCCGATTGTGCAGATTTTGATTTATCTGAAATTCAAACTATCAAATGCGAAAATACTGAAATTCACATTATAGATTCCATTACGGACTATATAGAAATGATGAAGAGTATTTTTGATTTTGCAAAAATAAAAAAGCTACTAACCTCTAATTTCCGCTTTGTATTTGATGCTATGAACGGTGTTACAGGTCCATACGGAAAGAAAATATTTGAAGAAATACTCGGAGCACCTCAAGGTTGCGTTTTACACGCACATCCACTGGAAGATTTCGGGGGATTACATCCGGATCCCAACCTTATTTATGCAAAAACTTTGGTCAACTTAATGAATAGCGAAAACGCTCCTGATTTTGCTGCCGCAAACGACGGAGACGGTGATCGTAATATGATTTTAGGCCCTGAACTTTTCGTAACCCCGAGTGATAGTTTAGCAATTTTAACTGATAATTACAAACTTATTCCGGCATACCAAAACGGAATTTATGGAGTTGCAAAATCAGCAGCAACATCTTTAGCCGTAAAACGCGTAGCTGAAGCTCTAAAAATTAACTATTACGAAGTTCCGACCGGTTGGAAATTCTTCATACATCTTATGGATTCCAAACGCATTTCCTTCTGCGGTGAAGAAAGTTTTGGGACAGGTGCATCACACATACGCGAAAAAGATGGTATCTGGGCAGCTCTTTTCTGGTTAAGTATCATCGCAGAAACAGGCAAGTCCGTAAAAGAAATCGTCATGGATCACTGGAAAAAATATGGTCGCAGCTATTATCTGAGAAACGACTACGAGGGTATTCCGCAAGATATTGCTGATAAATTAATGGCTGATTTAGAAACAAGTCTTCCCCACATTATCGGCAAAGAATTTAATGGTTTTACTGTATCAGATGCCTACCCGTTTATCTATAATGATCCGGTTGATCACTCTTCAAACAAAAATGGCTTAATCGTTCATTTTACGGATGGTTCAAGAATTGTATTCCGCCTTTCCGGAACCGGAACCAATGGTGCTACGCTCCGCGTATATAATGAAAGATATAAAACCGACGAATTGGAAGAAAATCCGAACTTTATGTTGCATGATTTATGCAAAGCATCAGATATGATTGCAGAAATCTGCAAACGTACCGGCAAAGAAAGACCGGATATTATAACCTAAAATAAAGGAATATGATTTTTAATATGTTCAAAAATGATAAAGACATCAGACCAGATAAAATATTAGAAGAACGCTTGCTCCTTTTAGTATTTATGTTAACTGCGACTATAATAAGTATTGGTTTCCTTTTTGCATATCCGTCTTATTTACGACCGGTTATCCTTGCCGTATTTGTCTTTATCACTTTGAGCATATATATTGCGATTACAATTCTTCAATCCGGAGAAACTGCGATTTTATATGGCGGGCTGGCAAATGAAATTTTAAAAGATCGCGAAATTTGCTACACAATCGTCAATCCTTCAGGAAAAGTTGTCCTTCAAAATGAACAAGCAAAAAAACTTCTGGGTAATCAATCGATATTAAAGTTCATAGAGAATCATATTGTAAATGACGAAAGCAGCACTCAAAAACTTCATCAACTTCACTTATCTGCGCAACATTTTAAGGAAGATGAGCTGGAAATCCCCCTCAAATTCAATAACAAGACTATATTCACTGGTCAGGAATGGTATCGGATTTCATTGCGTCCGATAAACCTGAAGCAATATCAACCGGGAGATATGGATAATGCCAGCGGTTTTGATTTGAAATACAATATTTATCTACTATGGAGTCTGAAAAACATCACTTCCGAAAAGACACTAAATGACATCTTCAAAGAAGAACAATATGCATTTTATAATTTTATTAATCATATGCCGATAGGTATATATATATTAAATGCCAAGCAAAAAATTAAATACATAAATAAAACACTGTGCCACATTTTAGGAATGGAACAAGAAAAACTCCTTGGAAGCGAAATTTCATCTCTTCTACCGGAAATTAATGATAGTCGTGAAAAAATAAGTGCCACGTGCTCTCAGTACAAAACCTATACACAAAACAGCAACAACACCATAGCCGAATATCTGGTAAAAACAGATACATTTAAATATGGGACAGATGTCCAAACAAGAGGTGCCGTAATCGGCGATATACCGACAGATCTCAGTCTTAAAACAACTTGCGAAGAAGCTGTATCCGAGACCAACAGTATTTTCAATCTTTCACCATTTGGAATTATGTTGCTTGACTTAGATTTGATTATCAAAAAGATTAATCAAAGATTTACGGATATTTTAGGAATTGCTTCTTCTTCCCAACTTCAAAACAATTATCTTTCCAATTATTTAGATGAGGAAAGCATAAACAAAATAAAAAAGCAACTACATACATTCACCTCAGAAAAGGATAAACTACAACCGGCATATTTTGATCTGAACCTCAAGCAAAAAAACAAAACCAAGATTCTACGTCTTTACATTTGCCCTCTGTTTACATCAGGCATACAAATCAAAGAAAATGTTAAAGGAATAATTTTATTCTGCTTAGATACAACCGAACAAAAAAATCTGGAAACTCAGTTTGCTCAAGCCCAAAAAATGCAGGCAATGGGACAACTTGCCGGAGGCATTGCACATGATTTCAATAACTTACTGACTGCGATGATTGGTTTTTGCGATTTACTATTACAAAAACACAGTATTGGTGATTCATCCTATGCAGATATAATCCAAATCAAACAAAATGCAAATTGTGCAGCAGAACTCGTCCGGCAACTGCTACAATTTTCACGCAAACAACCCTTGCAACCGGAATTCAATGATATTACGGATATTTTAATAAACTATACTCCCTTACTAAAAAGAACCGTTGGCGAACAAATTGACTTAAAGTTCCACCATGGCGATAATCTGGATTATGTAAAGGTAGATAGAGTCCAATTATTACAAGTTGTACTAAATCTTTGCGTGAATGCCAAAGATGCAATGAACAAAAAAGGCTCTTTAACCATTACAACTCAAAATGAAACTTTGCTTGAACCTTATCATTTCGGCGCCGAAACTATTGAGAGTGGTAACTTCGTGAGAACGGATATCACAGACACCGGATGTGGCATTCCGCTGGAAAATATCTCTCGCATTTTTGAGCCATTCTTCTCTACCAAACAAAACATCGTCGGTTCTGGAACCGGACTAGGATTAGCAACCGTCTATGGAATTGTTCGTCAAATGGAAGGGTTCATCAAAGTAAAGAGTACGATTAATGTCGGAACAACTTTCTCCATTTATCTTCCTTCTTTTCCGGCAAAATCAATAGAGAAAAAATCTAAACAAGAAACCGCTCATCAAACCCTAAACGACAAACGCGGCAAAGCGGTATTAACTCCGGCTGTTCCAACCACTCCACCGAGCAAGGATAAACTCATCTTAGGGCTTAGTTTATCAGCCGCCGAAGATTTGAGCCAAACCCCGCAAGATATAGAAAACACCCGTATTCTTGTTGTGGATGATGAGAATTCCGTCCGCACATTTGCCCTCCGTGCCTTACGCAAAAAAGGATACGATGTTGTCGGCTGCAACTCAGCAGAAAATGCCCTTGAAACTTTAGAAACAGATAAGAATTTCCAACTCATGATAACGGATATGGTTATGCCCGGACAAAACGGCATAGAACTATCCAAACAAGTTTTAATGCTCATACCAAATATAAAAATAATACTTGCGTCCGGATATTCCGAAGATATATTAAAAGGAGAATTTACGGATGTAGATAATCTTTCGTTTATTCCGAAACCGTTTAGCTTAAGTGATTTAACCCAAAAAGTTTACGAGGTCATGAAGTCATAATGCGTACTGATGATGAAAAACTGAGCAAACAATATTTTCTGAGATTTACCCCAAAGACAGATTTAGGGGAAGAAGACTTTATGGTTACCTCATGCAATCAAACTGCACATTCTGCAATTAATATGTGGCCGTATTGGCAACATTTTGCTTTAAGTATTTTTGGTCCCAAAAGCTCGGGGAAATCACACTTAGCTCACATGTGGACAGAACGCATTCAAAGAAGTTTACCGCGTCCATTACAAATTCCGATTTTAGATTCTCACAGCATCAACATGAAGAATATTAATAAACTAACCAACAATCATGACTATTTAGTTATAGAAAATGTTGATTCCGAAATAAATGAAGAGGCAATTTTCCATCTCTATAACTTCTACAATATCCCCCAAAGATATATTCTTTTCACTTCGGAACTTCCTCTATCTAAATTAGCCCTCAAATTACCTGATCTGCGTTCACGTCTGAATATTGTCCCGAGTGTAGAAATTTTACAACCGGATGACGAAATGTTAACGGCGCTTATCGCTAAGCTATTCAATGATCGTCAAATTATGATTGACCAAGAAATTTTGGATTACATTTTAACTTATACTGAACGCTCGTTTGATTTTGTTGCCCGCCTGGTAGAAGAAATTGACGATGTTTCGTGGACATACGGACGTGCCGTTTCCATTCAGATAGTCAAAAAAGCCCTAAGCAACCTGACGCGCAATCAACAACTGGAACTATTTATATGAGTACACATTATAATCGTAATATTAACGGTTGGATAATTTTGGATAAACCCCAAAATATCAGTTCAAATCAGGCTTTACGCAAAATTCAATATCTGCTACACGCCAAAAAGGCCGGTCATATTGGGACACTAGATCCTTTTGCATCTGGGGTTCTCCCGTTAGCTTTCGGTGAAGCAACCAAACTTATTCCGTATTTAGAAAATAGTGGTAAAATTTATGAATTTACCTTAAAGTTTGGAACTGCCACCACCACAGATGACACAGAAGGAACTGTATGTCAAACTTCGGATAAACTTCCGACAAGAGATGAAATATGTAATATTCTTCCCCGTTTTATCGGACAAATATCACAAACACCACCTAAATATTCAGCAATACACATTAATGGCAAACGAGCCTATGAACTGGCACGCAAAGGAGAAGAATTTGATATACCGAAACGTGAAGTGGAAATTAAAGAACTAACATTATTAAATTACACTTCAGAAACCGGCGAAGCGCAAATTAGAGTTTCTTGCAGTAAAGGAACCTATGTCCGCACCTTGGGACACGATATCGCTGTTTCTCTAGGAACTTGCGGCCATCTGACCGCCCTTCGCCGCACGCAAAACGGCTTTTTTAAACTATCAGATACGATTTTACTGGATAATTTAAAAAATATACTGTATAAGGATGACGGTGAGTTTTTTGTTTCTCCGGTTAAAACATTTCTGTGCGACATCACGGATATAGCTGTAACCGAAGAACAATCACATAAGCTAAAAAGTGGCCAACCCATTACTTTAGAAGAAAATTTACTCTCTGGTAAAGTATATGCAGCGAGCTACGAAGACAAGCTTATAGCTCTTATCAAACAACAGGATAACTCAGTTGTTCCGATTCGGGTTTTTAACTTATAATTCAAATTTCTAACAAAAAAAGGAAAAAAGATGTCGATTACAAATGAAAAAAAACAAGAAATTATTGCTCAATATGGTACAAAAGAAGGTGATACAGGTTCCGCAGAAGTTCAAATCGCTATTTGGACATACCGTATCAATGCTTTAATTGAGCACTTCAACACACACAAAAAAGACTTACACTCTCGTTTAGGTTTAATGAAGATGGTAAGCCGCCGTCGTCACTTACTTGATCACTTGAAAGCAAATGACGAAGGAAGATATCAAACATTGATTAAAAAGTTAGATTTACGTAAGTAATGTTTGGCAACAAATAGCGGAACATTGTGTTCCGCTATTTGCAAAAAAAATCCTAGTATAAAACTAGGTGAGGTATTTTATAGGAAAGGTAAAAAATATGGTCAAATGGAATGTGTGCCGCAAAGAAATTGAATGGGGCGGTCGCAAATTAGTATTAGAAACAGGCAAAATTGCCAAACAAGCAACCGGTGCCGTATGCGCAAGATACGGAGATACCGCAGTAGTTGCAACAGTTGTTGCAGCCAAAGAAGCAAAAGCAGACCAGGATTTCTTTCCTTTAACTGTTAACTATCAAGAAAAATATTATGCTTCCGGTAAAATCCCCGGAGGTTTTATGAAACGCGAAGGGAAACCTTCTGAACGCGAAGTATTAATCTCTCGCTTGATTGATAGACCAATTCGTCCGTTATTTCCGGATGCATTTAAAAATGAAGTACAAATCATCTGCACAACCGTAGCACATGATAAAAACACTGACTCAGATATATTAGCAATGATTGCAGCTTCTGCCGCATTAGCAATTTCCGGTATTCCTTTCTTAGGTCCTATCGGAGCTGCAAAAGTTGGTTACATTGACGGTAAGTATGTACTAAACCCAACAGTTGAAGAAATCAAGAAATCAGATTTGGAATTAACCGTAGCCGGAACAAAAGAAGGCGTTTTAATGGTTGAATCTGAGGCTAACGAGCTTTCAGAAGACACAATGTTAAATGCGGTAATGTTTGGTTTTGATAACTTCCAATGCATTATTGATATGATTAACGAGATGAAAGCAGAAGCTGGTAAAGAACCATGGGAAGCTCCTGTATTTCCACCTGAGTTTGATACATTATATAATCGCATTGAAAAAGATTTCCGTGCAAAATATGAAGTTGCATTTAACGAAGTAGATAAACAAAAACGCGCAACTTTATTAGGTCAATTAGCTGAAGAAGTAAACGCAACGATTGATCCTGAAAACGAATTTGAAGTTCGCTATGCTCTTGATGCTATTGAAAAATTAATGCACAGAGTAATGCGCGAAAAAGTTTTATCAACTGGTAAAAGAATTGACGGACGCGATACAAAAACTGTTCGTCCGATTACATGTGAAGTTGATCTATTACCGACAACACACGGTTCTGCATTATTTACTCGTGGCGAAACACAAGCTTTGGTTGTTACCACTCTCGGTACTGCAGAAGATTCCCAAATCATTGATGGTCTAATGGATGAAGAACGTCAAGACTTCATGTTAAACTATAACTTCCCGCCATTCTCAGTTGGTGAATGCGGAAGATTAGGTACCCCAGGTCGTCGTGAAATTGGTCACGGCAAATTAGCATGGCGCGCAATTCATCCGATGATGCCGAAAGATAAGAGTGAATTTCCTTATACTGTACGCGTTGTTTCTGATATTATGGAATCAAATGGTTCCTCATCTATGGCAACAGTATGCGGTTCAGTATTATCATTAATGGATGCGGGTGTTCCGTTGAGAAAACCTGTTGCCGGTATTGCAATGGGCTTAATCAAAGAAGATGACGGCAGAGTTGCCATCTTAACAGATATCCTTGGTGACGAAGATCACCTTGGTGATATGGACTTCAAAGTAGCCGGTAGTAAAGATGGTGTTACTGCTTTGCAAATGGATATTAAAATCACATCCATTACCAAAGAAATCATGGATACAGCTTTGAAACAAGCACATGAAGGTCGTATTCATATCTTAGGTGAAATGGCAAAAGCACTTCCTGCACCTAGAGAAGAAATCTCTCCGCGCGCTCCGCGTATTATTTCTATCAAAATTCCGGTAGATAAGATTCGTGAAGTAATTGGTACAGGTGGTAAAGTCATTCGTGAAATCATAGAAAAAACGAACACCAAAATTGACATTGATGATAATGGTGTTGTAAATGTTGCAGCTGTTGAGAAAAAAGACGCAGATGCAGCTATTGAAATCATCAATGGAATTATTGCTGTTCCTGAAGAAGGTAAGAACTATCATGGTGTTATTACCAAAATCATGGACTTTGGTGCATTTGTTCGTTTCTTAGGAACAACAGAAGGTCTTGTTCATATTTCTGAAGTTAAAAATGAACGCATTGCCTCTGTATGTGATTTCTACAAAGAAGGCGATCCGATTTGGGTTAAATGTCTGGGCACTGATAACCGTGGCAAAATTAAACTTTCTGCCAAAAGGGTTAATCAAGAGACCGGTGAAGACGCTTAATTTAAATACACCGTTCCAAAATAAAGACCTAAAGCAATTTAGGTCTTTATTTTTTACCTAAACAATAAAAAAGCAGTCTCTTTCAGACTGCTTTCCCAAACACAATATTCGATACTTATAAATACTTTTTATTACTCTCAAAAAATTCCTTTGCAATAGTTTCACCTTCAGCGGTTCCTTCATACCAAAAGAAGTTTTTTCCATTTTCTTTGAGTTCTATTACTGCAGGTTTTGTCATCTTCTCATACTCCTCTAATCGTTCCGGCAAAACCTCATCATCTTTACGCTTAATCAACTTCCCGCCACATGAACATACACCATCACTTACAACATGCGCCATTCCGCATTTTTCGCAAATCCGTCTGTCTTTCACACGCTCCATAATCAAATCTTTAGGCGTATCCCGAAAAACAACCGCTGTATTGTAATCGCTCATTAATTTTCCGTAAGCTCTGACTTGTCCGATAGTTCGCGGATACCCGTCCAAAACAATAACTTTTGCATTAATCGTCTTAAGTTCATTAATCAGCATTTCATTAATAATTTCATCAGGAGCTAAACCACCCTCTTTCATATTAGCAGCCAATTTCTGTCCCAACGGAGTATTTTCTCTTTTTTCTCTTCTAATCATTTCCCCGACAGAAACATCAGCAATATCTTCATTTTTATATGCGTATGTATTCTTTAACTCACTAATCAAAGAACTGGCAATATATCCTTTTCCGGAAGCAGGAGCTCCAATAAGCGATATAACAAATTTTTTATTCATCTTTTTTTCCTTGTTCAATACCTGCAAAAGCTTCAAATTCACATTTGAAGCTTTTATAACATATAACATAATTATTAATTTTTATTTTATATAATCGTCTAAATCATCAACTTCTATCTCTTCAAAGATAGGTTCCGCACTCATAGACTTAACCTCAACAGGTCTGATATCTTGCGATTTTGGCTTTAACACAACTTTATCAGATTTAACAATTGTATCAGGTGTTATCATTATTGGCTGATTAACATTTACTTTAGGATTTTCAAATTGTCTAGAATTCTTTTCTTCAAATTTGATTTCTTTTTTAGTTTCAACTTTAGTATCGGCCTTATTTTCGCTTATATTCCCGCGATTCTCATCAGCTTTAGTGTTTTCCACGGCATCATTTTCTTCAACCGACTTTATCTCATCTTTTATCGTACTTTTTTCTTCCTTAAGCGGCCTATTAACTGCACTCTCGTTAATTTGAGGTTTTACGACCGGTTGCGGTTTAGGTGTTTCGTGCTTCATCAATTGAGGATTAAGAGGATGAGCATCCTTAATCAAACGAATAAGACCATATCCGGAACCACCGCCGTTAGCCGGACCGGATAATCCAATTGAATAGTATCCTCCGATATATCCGTAATCCAAATCAATATAATCAATATCAAACATGACCTTAACAATCGTTGTACCGATACTGGTCATATCACATTTAAAACCATTTCCGTTGAGAATAACCTCATTATTACTCTTAACATAGGCCATAGCAACATCTGGCTTACATACCGTTGGAGTTTGACCGTTATAATTAATATCATACGCCAAAGCTAAATTTACAGCTGTTTTACCTTTCGCAATAGACGCATCAACAATTTTAACACCATCAAAAAAGACATAAGCCGGTGTCATCCCTATTTTAGCGGGAACAGTTAAATACGGATTTGTACAAACATGGGCTTGCGGATTAGCCTCACACAACAAAGCCTTAGTATCCAAATTATTATCAATTAAATGTGCAATGGAATTAAAGATATACTCACGAGACATAGACATTTCTGCAGGAGCACATTGTTTAGAACGACACACTAGTAGAGAGTTTAACGGAGGAACTCTTTTATTATAAATTTTAGCACTTTCTGTCGGATTATTCATATAAAGTTGGCTATCAACAGTTGCCACCGGATTTTCATCAAAAAAAGGAACTGTACCTTCGTCATAAACACTCTCTGTATTTCTTCCCCAGAAAGTATTATTTCCAGAGCAAGCAACCAAACCCATTAATCCCACCATCAGGCTTAAATTAAAAAATCTTTTTTCACGCACGCTAACTAACCCTTAAACAAATAAAGTACATACTACACGAAAATTTATATTGAAAGTAATACAATGGGAAGAAAATTATCCAAAATATGCACATTATATAGTGCCTATATCCTTGTTTTAGTCAGTTTAATTTTACCTTTATCCTCTTTTGCAACTGAATTTGAAGTAACAAATGCCCCCTCAGCCATTGTTATGGATGGTGACAGTTTGGAGATAAACCATAATCGCATCCGCTTAATGGGGATAGACGCTCCGGAATATACGCAACTTTGCAAAGACGAACACAACCAAAAATATTCTTGTGGCAAGGTTGCTTTAAACCACTTGACCAGCCTTATACGCGGGAAAAACTTACACTGCACTTCAAAGAAAAAAGATAAATACAATCGCTATTTATGTTTTTGTAAGGCAAACAATGTTGATATAAATCGAGAAATGGTTCTCTCCGGCCACGCTTTATCTTATATGGAAAGTCCTTACTTATTAGAGCAAACAATCGCCCACAAAAACAAAAGAGGAATTTGGAAAGGAAACTTTATGCATCCTCGTTTGTACAGAATACTCCTAAATCATCAAAAAAAGACAAAAAAAACAAATTAATTTAGCTTTTGCGTCAGATTCTTATTGACACATGCAAAAAGTTATGTATAGTCACAGAAAAGTTTATGTTTAAATTTCAAAAACAGGTGAATAAAAATGTATGCAGTAATTAAGACAGGCGGCAAGCAATATAAAGTTGCATCTAACGATGTTATTAAGATTGAAAAGATTGCTGGCGAAGCCGGAAGTGAAGTAGTATTCAACGAAGTATTAGCTATGGATGAAACAGTTGGTACTCCGTTCGTATCAGGTGCAAGTGTAAAAGGCACTATTGTAAAACAAGCTAAAGATGCAAAAGTTATCGTTTTCAAAAAGAAAAGAAGACATAACTATCGCCGTAAAAACGGTCACAGACAAAATATCACAATCGTAAAGATTACTGATTTGTGTAAATAAGAATAACTAGGAGATTTTAAAATGGCACATAAAAAATCAGGCGGTAAGTCAGAAAACGGGCGCGATTCTGCAGGACGTCGTTTAGGTGTTAAGAAATTCGGCGGTGAATCTGTAATTTCTGGTAACATCATCATTCGTCAACGTGGCACACAATTCCACCCGGGTGAAAATGTTGGTATGGGTAAGGATCATACAATCTTTGCTACCACCGATGGTAAAGTTGAGTTCAAGACAAAAGCAAACGACAAAACATTTGTTTCTGTTGTTTCTGATGCTGAGTAATTAGACTTAAATAAAGAAGAATAACGGGGGTGTCTATCATCCCCTTTATTTTTCTAAAATATTGTATCAAACACAGGATAATCAAAATGAAGTTTTTAGATCAAGCAAAAATATATCTGAAATCCGGCGATGGTGGCAAAGGATGCATATCATTCCGTCATGAAAAATATATTGAATTCGGCGGTCCCAATGGTGGAGACGGAGGTAAAGGCGGAAGCATCTTCTTTGTTGCCGTAGAAAACCTAAATACTTTGATTGATTTCCGTTATCGTCAACACTTTAAAGCACAAAATGGTCAAAATGGCATGGGCTCAGAAATGACCGGTTCCAAAGGCGAAGATTTAATTATTAAAGTACCTGTAGGAACAGAAATTGTCGCAGAAGATGGCGAAACTGTAATTGCAGATATGGTAGAACCTAACCAGACTTTTATGATAGCTAAAGGTGGTGATGGCGGTAGAGGAAATGTTCGTTTCAAAACATCTACCAACCAAGCCCCTCGCTATGCAGAACCGGGATGGCCGGGAATTGAAATGTGGGTTTGGTTACGTTTGAAAATTATTGCTGATGTCGGATTAATTGGACTACCTAATGCTGGAAAGTCGACATTTTTAACTGCCGTAACACGTGCACGTCCCAAAATTGCGGATTACCCATTTACTACTTTGCATCCCAATCTAGGAGTCGCATGGGTAAATGAAAAAGAACTCGTTTTAGCAGATATCCCCGGATTAATTGAAGGAGCTCATGACGGTATCGGTCTAGGCGACAGATTTTTAAAGCATGTTGAGCGATGCTCCGCATTTTTGCATGTGATTGATGCCACCTCTGAAGATGTCGTTAAAGATTATGAAGTCATCCGCAATGAATTAGATTTATACGAAAAGAATTTAAGTCTGAAACCGGAAGTTATTGCGCTCAATAAAATCGATTCGTTGAGTGAAGAAGAAGTTACAAAGAAAGTACAAGCTTTATCACAAGTAACCAAATCCCCGATTTATCAGATTTCAGCCGTTGCTGGAACCAACACATTACCGTGCTTACGTGATATTGCACAATTTGTTCCGTCAAGACACAAAAAAGAAGAAGAACCAAACGAAACCGCACCGGTAATATCCAAACCATGGTCCCCGCTTGACTAATATTAGGAGTATATAAATGGAAAACACAAAAGCTTTATTAGAATTAATCACCAAAACAATAGACGACAACAAAGCCGAAGACATTGTTACGATTGACCTAAAAGGTAAAACATCTATCGCCAACTACATGGTAATTGCTAGTGGCACATCCAACCGCCATGTCGCTGCAATCGCTGATAAACTAAAATACGAATTAAAACAAAACGGCTATTCCGTAACTTCCGAAGGCGAAGAAAAAGCAAACTGGGTATTGATTGACGCCTTTGATGTTATTGTTCATCTCTTTTGTCCTGAAGTCAGAGAATTTTATAATTTGGAAAAGATGTGGACAACTGCCGCCGAATTTAGAAAAAACTAACAAATTATAAAGATATTTATTGACAAAGATAAAAAAGACTTGATTTATTTATTTGAAACGTGTATCAAGGTTTGAGTAAACAAAAAAGTTTGGAAATAGGGGTGTAGTTCAGTTGGTAGAGCGTCGGTCTCCAAAACCGAATGTCGAGGGTTCGAATCCTTCCGCCCCTGCCAGTTTTTATCAATGTTATTGAAATGGTATAGCTATGGGAAATACAAGTCCGATACAATTTTTTAGACAAGTTAAGCAAGAAGTAAAAAAAGTTACTTGGCCTTCCAAAAAGGAAGTTATGCAAGCAACGATTATGGTCATCATTATTGTCGCAATCGCTTCTGCATTTTTCTTCTTTGTAGATCAAATTTTCGGAGCCATAGTTCGTTCAATTTTTGAATATTAGGAGTTAACTTATGACTGCTCGTTGGTATGTCGTCAATGTATATTCTGGATCAGAAAAAAAAGTAGCTGAATCTATTAGAGAACAAGCTATCTTAAAGAAAATGGAAGATCGCATTATTGAAGTTTTGGTTCCGACAGAACAAGTTGTTGAAATCAGAAAAGGCGCAAAAGTTAATGCGGAACATAAGTTCTTCCCCGGATATATTTTAGTTAAGATGGAAATGAGCGATGAATGTTGGCATGTTGTAAGAGATACACCACGTGTAAGTGGTTTTCTTGGCAGCCACAACAAACCACAACCGATTAGCGAAACAGAAGTAAAACGTATTCTCACACAAATTGAAGAAGGCGTTGAGCGTCCGACAACTCAAGTTTACTTTGAGATTGGTGAACAAGTTCGCGTAACAGATGGTCCGTTCTCTTCTTTCGTTGGTGTAGTAGAAGAAATTGATAATGAAAAAGCTCGTTTGAAAGTTTCCGTATCAATCTTTGGTCGTTATACACCGGTTGATTTAGAATTTTCTCAAGTAGAAAAAATCGCTTAATTGCAAAATGGTAAAAAATAAGGTACTGTTCAAAACAGTACCTTATTTTTTTTATCTTTAGTCATATACCTACCATGAATAGTTCAATCCGGCATTTATACTATATCCTTCATAATCATCACCAAAAGTATAATCAACGGATGTATATGCTGAGACAGCCTGAGATATTCCTACTTTACCGCCGATCTCCATTTTTCCCAAAGTCTTATTTTCATAACTATCCAAGTCACCTAAACGAGTAATTTCCACATTATCTCCACTTGCAAAGGTCTGAATGACCGAAGGTTTAGCATATAGCTTAGTTGTTCCACCGCGCGTACAGAATAAATATTCAAATCTTATCCCAAGTTCAGCCTCCATATAATTCACCAAATCCATAGCCACGGTTTTACCCAAATTGTCACTAAATCCCTCCATATCAACAACCATATAACTCAAGTCCAAACTCGGCTCTATCATCAGTGACGGCATAGCATAAAATCTTCTTGCCAATCCCAAATTAACTCCGTAAAAATTAGCACTAGTATCAGCAAATGCTAATTTATCATCTGTACTAACATCAATATTTTGAATACCACCATATAATGAAGCTAAAACACGCCAATAATTTTTATCGTAATCATAATATGCTCCCCCCATATAGCTATCTATATCCAATTTTGAGCCGATTCTCGTCATATATTTACCTTTTCCTGATAAATTATACTTACCTTTGTGCATAGCACCGAATATACCGATTTTTTGCACAGAATCTGCATATACATCCACACCGGCAGTAAGACCTTTAACATCACTATCCATATCAACCGGATCTTCAATTTCTGCCGTGTCATAATCCGCATTAATCCAAAGATTATGATTGTGAGAAGACTTTCTATCACAACACCCCTTATTTTTCGTTGCCCTCAAACCGGCAGCAATTTTTTGATTTACACCGCGCACTTGCTCTATAGCGGCACTCTGCATTCCAACATATGCAGGAATTTCCGGAGTATACACATTTTCTGTTGCCTCTAAATACCAAGTACTGCCACTAGTTTCTCCACCGCGATTGCGCACTGCATCCCACATATATGGACTACCGATAACTCTATTCACATTAAACGAAGAATAAGTATTTTGGTCATCATTCTCAGCTTTCAAAAATACCGTAACAGCATCATCCGTATTATTCAATTTATCTTGATTAAGAGAATTAACTATAACATTGGTTGTTCCGCTGACATCTCCACTAACAGTAATCATTCCGTTATCAATTTTATTCTGCATTTTGTCAGCTTTCAAATCCAACTGCAACTGACTGTTATTGGCGTTATAATTAATCACATTAATATTTCCGTTTAATCCGAGATGCAAATTCGCGCCATTTTTCATTTCAAAATCTGTTGCATTTTCAATACGATTATTAACGAAAACTTCTCCTTGCCCACTCACGGCAATATTATAAGTTTCTCCGTTTACAACATCCTCCAAAATAATCTTACCATTATTTTTTGTCTCCAACTCTAACAAACCTCCAGACTGCGTACCATCTATATAAATCCCGTCATTTTTACCATTCGCCGTATTTCCTTTAAATACACTGTTTCCGGCATTTGCCGATATTTTTATTTTATCAGCATAAATTGCCCCGCCTTTTGCTTCACCATCGGCAGATATAGCTTTATTATCAATAAAATTAGCATTTGTCAGACTAATCTTTCCTGTAGCACTGGCTTGATTCATACTATAAATTGCGCCACCTTCAGCAACAATTTTTCCCGATACGCTATTATCAATGAAATTTCCACTTACCTCTTCAATTTCTCCTCCATCATTATAAATCGCCCCACCATTTGCTGAACCAACTTGAGAAAGAACACTATTTTTAATAAAATCTCCTTGAACTCCTTTTATTATACCATCTGAATTAGAGATTGCCCCTCCAACAGAGTAGTTTACTGCCTTAACTTCATTGCCTAGGAAATCCCCTTCTATAAATCCGATATTCCCATTCTGGTTAGAAATTGCCCCTCCGGAAGAAAGATTTATATTGGAATTATAAGCAGAAACAACTTTATTGCCTATAAAATCCCCTTTAATGTTTCCAAGTTCACCTTCAAGATTATCTATCGCACCTCCAAATGCCTGCTGTGTTCCTTCCGCATGATTATCAATAAAATTCGCATGAATTGCTTCAATCTTACCACGATCATTATTGTGGATTGCCCCACCGGCAGAATATAAATTTGTTTTTACTTTATTTGCTACAAAATTTCCATTTAATCCTTTGATATTCCCCTCATTAACAAGAGCTCCACCTCCGGAACTCTCACCTACGACAGAATTCCCCAGAAAATCTCCTGTTACATTATCTATTGAAGCGCGTTTTTGGTTATAAAGAGCACCTCCCCATGCAAACTTACCTTCAGCTTTATTATTTATAAAATCTCCTTTTATATTTCCGATTTCACCAAGATTAGCCAATGCAGCACCCTGCACGCGTAACAAACCGACAGTCTCAGTTTGTGTAGTAACTTTATTTCCTATAAAATCTGCCCGAACAGAATCGCCAATAAATTCACCATTTACATCTTTCTTACCGATAGTACCGGCGTTATATAGCGCACCGCCTTTTACATAAACATCAACTTCTTCACCGGAAAAATTATAATTAAATGCATTATCTTGATAAAGTTTACCATCTATTTTATCTAAAACACCTTCATTTTTTAAGCCCACTCCTGCAGGAACATTATAGGGGACACCTGTACCTGAGACACTTTCTTCCTTCGTTATTTTTTCATTATATACCTTGTCTGTTCTTTGCTCATATTTATAATATTTCTCAACCAGACTACTATCAGATTGTTTTTCGTAACTTTTATAAACATTACCTGTACTATCAGATAGATATTCCGATTGAGTAATCGGTATTACCTGATACGCGGATTCATCACCTAATTTTGGTAGTCCTGCACAAACATCTTGAGAAAAAACACATCCCAATGCCACAACACTTAACAAGCCGGAAAAACGCATAGCTAATCCCCTATATTATATGGTTTTACCCCAAAGTAGACTACAATTTTTAAAATATGATTAAAAATGCTCAAAAGGTTGAATATTCTGTAACTTATCTTTCAAGAAATTTTCCATCTCATTGACATAAATTTCGGCCTCTTCTTCATCCCAATATTTCCGTATCCACTTTAAAATTCGCGACATAATATTTAACCGTTCCAAAAACTCAAATGAAGATTTATAATGCAGATCATAAGCACATGCTACAAACAATAAGGCACGATCTGCCCAATTTGTAACATTAGCACGATTAACTAACGAATGTTTCATATACTCTTCAACAACCTTAGAACTTGCTTTTTTATTATTCTCTCCAGCCTCATGTTTAGGAAAAAACAAATCTTCCATTTTCTCATTTTCTCTGGCCAAAAGATAAAAATTTGCTATTTTATCTGCATCCATAACCATCGAGATAATCCTGTCAATCTCCCGTTTTTCGCTCAAATCCAGTGTCTGATAACTTTCATCTTCTAATAAATAATGAATTAAATGTCCATGATGTCTAACCGGAAGAACAATATTTAAATCCTGAAATTCCTTAATATTGGCTAAAATTTCTGCTCCATAGATACCATGATCCACAGAAATACCGCTCCGTCCGACCAAAGCTTCGTAAAATCTGCCGACATCATGTAATAATAATGTTGCTCTTAATCTATCTAACTCTTCTTTGTTACTATATTTAAAACTTTCTTCATGTTTCAATAAATAATTTCCGGCTCCCAAGACTTGATAAGAGTGAGCAATTTTTTCATCCATAAAATATTTTCCAAAATTATCCGCTTTATCATAATGTTTCAAGTACTCTTTTTTTAATAAAACTTTTGCCAAATCCAACAACATTATACATCTCCCATATATAAATTACCTGCAGTTTATATCGCAAAAACTTTAAAAAACAGCTAAAAAAAAGGAGTTCAAATGAACCCCTTCAACTTTATCAAACGATAATTAGAAACCTTCAGTATCTAAGCGTTTACGCAACTGCTTTCTTGCTCTTCTTACAGCTTCTGCTTGACGTCTTGTTTTCTTTTCAGAATTTTTTTCATGACAACGTCTTAATTTCATTTCGCGGAAAATACCTTCGCGTTGCATTTTCTTCTTTAAAATCTTCAAAGACTGAGCCACGTCATTACCGATAACAGTAACTTGTACCACTTAAATCACCTCTTTTCTAATAAAAAACTGTTAATATTTTGGAACTATATACCACATATATTTTATATTGCAATCAAAAAAAGCATTGATATTTTAAATTCATAAGGATTTTTTAATAATTAATGATTTATAAACCAATTAGTTAAAGTTCTAAAATCAAGGAATAAATAAATGTCAAACACTCAAATAGCTAAAGATGCCTATGATATTATGGAAAACGACAAAGGGGAAATCATGGTAATGCTTTATGCCGGCTCAACCCAACCGCAAAAACCGACCTTTACGCTAAAAGAAGTAGAAAAGTGTCTGGAATTATCTCGAAATCCTCAGGATACAGTAAAAATTAATGGATTAGTTGAAGAATCCATAGAAAAATTAAAAAACATCAAAAACCTTTATATTTGTGAAATGATGTACAAAGACGATTCGGATACAGAGGGTGAAATCGCCTATGCATACATTGCAACTCTAAAAAAAAAAGAAAATGCAGAACCGGAACAAAAAAAGGAAAGCCGGCCCTTCAAACAACAACTAAAAGACAGGCTGCAAAAAGACAAACAAAAACTTCTAAATAAACAATAAAAAAAGCTCCGATTTCTCGGAGCTTTTATTTTCTGTATAACATTAAAAACCAAACACTGCACTTTTTAATCGTTTCAATGTTTGTTTTGCAATCCCTCTTGCTCGTTCAGCTCCTTCAGCCAAAATATCTTCCACCTCCTCAAAGTGGTTAATATAGTAATTATAAACTTCGCGTTCTTGAGCTGTCTTTTCCAAAATCGCATCCAAAAGCATCTTCTTAACATGTCCGTAGCCATATTTTCCATGACGCAATCCATCAGCCATATCTTTTACTTTTTCTTCATCTGCTATTGTTTTAAAGATTTCGTAAACAATGACTTCCTCCGGATTTTTGGGTTCTTCAATCGGTTTAGAATCTGTCTTGATAGCATAAACAGCTTTTTTAATAACCTTATCATCTTCAAACATCGGAATAACATTTCCGTAAGATTTACTCATTTTTCTGCCATCAATTCCGGGAATAACCGCAATTTTATCATCTGCGACATACCCCGGTTGCACCAAAACCTCTCTCCCATAAACAGCATTAATAGCACCGGCTATATCGCGAGCAATTTCCACATGCTGAATTTGATCTTTACCAACCGGCACAATATCCGTATCAAAAGTCAAAATATCCGATGCCATTAAAACAGGATAAGTATACAATCCCATATTAATTCCATCATCATTCGGTTTTTGAGCCAAAACATTCCTATCAACAGCAGCTTTATACGCATGCGCTTTATTCATAAATCCTTTTGGGGTAAAAGCAGTTAAGATGGTAGCAATCTCAAAGATTTCCGGTACATCCGACTGTCTGTAAAAAATAGATTTTTTCGGATCCAAACCAGCGGCCAAATACACACAAGAAATCTCTTTAATCGCCCGATTCAAAACTTCGGTATTTTTCTCCGCATTAATCGCGTGATAATCTGCAATAAACATAATATGCTGTTTTGCATTTTTTCCTAATTCCACAGCAGGCTTAATTGCGCCTAAATAATTTCCCAAATGCGGTTTACCGGTAGGCTTAACACCTGTTAAAACCTTTTTACCCTCTATCATTTTGTGTCTGCCTTTCAAATTTATGTTGTTTTTAATTATAAATATTGTTAATCTAATTTCCAGATTTTTGCAAATAATTTTATATAAAAGAGGATAAGCAACAATGCTGAATATTAAATTTATTATAGAAAACCCCGAATTAGTCAAAGAAGGTCTTGCCAAAAAAGGCTACACACCTGAAGAAATTAACGTTGACAGATTAATTTCTCTACACAACGAGGTTAATAAATTAAAGACATCAACTCAAGCACTTGCTGAAGAAAAGAACCGTTTAAGTAACTCCATAAAATCAGCATCGGCAGAAGAACGTCCGACAATAATAGCCAAGAGCAAAGAATTAGGTGAAAACTTCAAAAAAGAACAAGAAACTTTAAGTGAAAAGCAAAAAGAATTTGATAATATCATGTGGCGCATGCCGAACTTGCCGAGTCCTGAATCCCCCGTTGCCCCCGATGAAACAGGCAATGTTGTTATCAAAAAAGTTGGTGAACCAACAAAATTTGATTTTGAACCGAAAGACCATGTGGAATTAATGGAGCTGAATGACTGGTCAGAATTAGAGCGTATCACAAAAGTTTCCGGTGCCCGCACCTATGCTATCAAAAACGAATTATCTCGTTTAGAATTAGCTTTACACATGCTTGTTCTGGATAAACTTGCTGATCACGGCTTCACAACAATTACAGTCCCGTCATTATCCAAACAAAAACCCTTGTACGGCATGGGATATCTTCCGTTTTCCCAAGACGAAGTTTATTATATGCCATCTGATGACCTATATCTTTCCGGAACAGCAGAATTGGTATTAAATTCACTGCACGCAGATGAAATCTTGTCCGAAAATGACTTACCGATGCTCTATGCTGGTTTCTCTCCTTGTTTCCGCCGTGAAGCAGGAGCAGCAGGAAAGGATACCCGCGGTCTTGTCAGAGTACACCAATTCCTAAAAACTGAACAATTCGTTATTTGCAAAAATGATATTGCAGAAAGCGAAAAATGGCACAAAACATTACTTTCAATTTCTGAAGAAGTTTTACAAGATTTAGAATTACCATATCAGGTTCTTGAAATTTGTACTGGAGACATGGGCGCCCCGAAATACCGTCAGTACGATTTGGAAGCTTGGGTTCCGACACAAAATTGTTACCGCGAAACCCACTCTTGTTCCAACATTACGGAATGGCAAGCTCGTCGCACTAATTTAAGATATCGCGACAACAAAGATGGCAAAGTAAAATTTGCACATACCTTAAATAATACCGGCATTGCAACTCCGCGTGTTTTAGTTCCGTTCATGGAAAATCACCAACAGGCAGATGGAACGATTCGTATTCCGGCAAAACTTCAGCCCTATATGAATGGTAAGAAATATATCGGTAAAAACGCAAAATAATTCCGATTGAGAACTAGGAAAGCAATGAAAAGAACAGATAAAATTATTAATTTTATGCGGGCATTAGAAGAAGTCTGTATCGTAAAAAGAGATTTACTCTTATTTGATGGGACCATAGAAAATGACGCAATGCACATTTTCAAGCTTTCCTTTCTCGTGATGTTAGTTGCGCCATACCTTAAAACACCAGTTGATTATACCAAGATGTTGGAAATGGCTTTAGTTCACGACATTGCAGAAGGAAAAGCCGGCGATTATACCGCTGCTAACCAACTGAAAAATCCTGAAATCATTACCGAAAAGCAAATTAAAGAAGCACAAGCTATCGCAGAGCTGAAAAAACTTCTTCCTCCGCCTCTCAACAAAAAAATCTACGATTTATACCAAGAGTATGAGGCCAAAGAAACCATTGAAGCAAAGATTGTTTCCGTTTTAGATAAATTAGACGCTAATTTGCAAGCAAACAGTTATCAGGATGGCAATGTAAAATATTGGGGTAAGTTAGAAAATGGAGAAGAATACTACAAATTAGCTCTAAGAAAGAAACCTATGATAAAAGAGCTTAATGAAAAAATCATCATAGATTTAGAAAATGCAATTTTAAATTTATCTAAAGAAAATATGAAAAAGTGTAAAATCAAAATTGAAGAGTAAAATATGCTACTGTATATTGATAAAAAAAAGCAAAAAAGACAAAAGATTAAGATTCTCGCAATAATCTTTACCATTTTATTTTTTATAATCTCTAATTTAATACAGTTTCCAATCAGTTTAAATAACTCAAAACAAAAAATAGCACATTATACCTCAAATCAGAACAGTGTTCACAAACTCCCTAACGCAGTAACGGTTTTTGCAGTTTCTCAATATGCCACACCGAAAATCATACAGATTCCCTCTCCGCTTAACCGTGAAGAAATTAAAACCCTGACCCAAATTTTCAAAAAACACGCAGACAAAATAAAAACTATTTATATCACCCCCGAAGTTCAAACTCCCCAAACCATACAAACAATTCTAAGAACTGTAATTCCTGACTTAAAAATCACGAACAACAAAGAAACAAGTATTATAATCACAACAGCATACAATAATTTTGCATCTCTGATTCAAAAAGAATCTCTGTATCCTTATACGAAAATACAATCTAAAAAAATTACATTACCGCAATCCTTTTATCACCTACAAGATTCATTCTTTCCACTACCGATAATTCCAGATTCTATTTTAAAAGCCGAACAGATAAACCTTCAAAATTTTGCAAACGATTACAAGACAGAAATCCAAACTTATGTGTCAACCAATCGCTTATCAGAGATTCCCTTTCCACAACAGCACCTGTTTTTACAAAACGTAAATATTTGTTTAAGTTATGATAACAAACATTTCTGCAATCTAGAGAATCAACTTTCACTCGCACACAAGCTTACAATTTTATCTCAAAAACTTCCGAAAAATGCACAAAACATCAAATTAAATTTATTAACTACCCAACAAAATATAAATTCTATAGATAATCTTAACGAAGATGATGGTATTTTATTTCGGTATGGAGTTCGCGAATCAATTTTACTACCAGGTAGCTATAAAAAAACAGAAAGTTTTCAAAAACTCAAAAAAGATGCAGGGTTAAATCCTGAATATCAAAATAAAAACATGAATTTTTATAAATTTAAAACAGTGGAGATAAATTTAGATGACAAAATATAATGGTTATGAACTAAACTATTCCATAGATGAACTGAAAAAAATGCTGACGGAGGAGATGATAGATATTAAACTAATTTCTCCCGAATCAGAAACATATAAGTCTCTATCCGATGAAGATAAAAAAGTATTGAAACATCTTGTAGCCGCAGCCCAAATTTTAAATAATGTCGGCTTAGAACAAGACAATCCACATAATATTCCACTGAAAAAAGCACTGGAAACCGAAGCCGAAAAAGGAGATGAACAAGCAAAATTATCTTTGAGATTATTTAACTCTCTAAATGGTGTTTCAGGACTAAACGGTGTTGACGCTGAACCAATAACAATTTTTAAAGGCTTAGTAACCCCCAAAGGTAAAAATTTCTATCCCGAAGATTTAAGCGAAACAGAATTTCATAAAATTTTGATTACAATGTTTGAGCGTGGATTAACAAAAGAAATTTCTAAAATTTTATCAGCACGTACCATGGTACGGCGTAAAGAGGATATTCTTGAAGCTATCGACTATACAGAATATTTTGAGAAAGAATTTTCTGCTATGGCAAATGAATTAGAAGTTGCAGCCCATTACTGCACTCATCCTCTATTTAAAGAATTTTTAGAGTGGCAGGCTCAAGCTCTTATCCAAAATAATGAAGATATGGATATGCTGGCAGACAAACACTGGGCTATGATGCAAGATACCCCTCTGGAATTTACGATCAGCCGAGAAAATTATGATGATGAATTAACCCCGACCGTATTAGAAAATTCAGAAGTTGCAGAATTGATTAAACTCCATAAAATTGAAGTTATCGCCAAAGATATGCTCGGTGCAAGAGTGGGGATTGTTAATCAGGAAGGGACCAAACTTTTATTAGCATTCAAGCACATGATGCCAAAAATAAGTAAACTCATGCCGTATGCGGATAAATACACCCAAACAGTAAATAATCCGGAAGATCTCAAACAAACAATGGTAGATGTGGATTTAGTTGCTCTAACAGGAGATTATGCGCAATGCCGTGGCGGAATTACACTCGCCCAGAATTTGCCGAATAACGACAAATTATCAATCAAAACCGGAGGTGGACGCCGTAATGTATACCATCGCCAAGTTCGTCAAGGTGGCGATATTGAACGCCGTAAAAAAATATTAGCAGCTTTCCTTCATCCTGATTTTCATAAATACTATGATGTAGAAACCGATCATATTTTTGTTATCGGACATGAAAACGGTCATACATTAGGACCGAGCAGCGAATACCAAAATTCTCCGGGTATCTGCAAATCCATCATTGAAGAAAATAAAGCAGACTCAACTTCTATTTCTTTCATGCCGGAATATGTAAAAGAAGGAATTATCACAGAAGAAAGATTAAAACAAATTTACACAACATGGGTTATTCGTTTACTTCTAACTTCCAAACCAATATTTCCGACCGAAACATATAAAATTATTGATTTAATAGAATTTAACCAACTGGTAAAAACCGGAGCAATTTATTTTGATGAAAATAAATTAATACATATTGAATTTGATAAAGTAAGTCCGGCAATTTTAGAACTGCTAAAACAAGTAATTGATATTCAACTTTCTAAGGATCCGCAAAAGGCTCGCAAATATATCATGGAGCATGCCGAATGGGGTGAAATGAATGAATATATAGCAAATACACTTAAAAAAATCGGTGTAAAAAAATACAAAAATATTGTAAGTTACTTCTAAAAATCAGTTGAAACTTCAATAAGACAATATAAAATACGAAAAACAACTAGGAGATTATAAATGTTTGGACGTTTTTTCTATGGACAATGTTCCTTATCAGAAGCTTTTTGGAAATTTTCCGTACTTGGTTTAACTGCATCCGGTTTTGTAACTCGTTTGCTTATGATTATGTTAAAACAAACAGTAAATTACGAACCAAGATTTTTAAGCGTATTGATTAACAATATTTCTTTATTAAGTATGAATAACAGTGCATTTATCTGGTTATGTTTTTACATTGCATCCTTTGCTTGCGTTGTTGTATATTCTATCATTTGCCTTGGAGGTATGTGGAAGACTTTTAAGGAATATGAAAAAAGTAAAACATTAGCATTCATTTGCAATATGCTTGTATGGATTATGATTTATTTTGCAATTAAATATTCCATTTACTAAACAAATCCAATTGCTCAAAACAAAAAAACGATATTGAAATCTCAATATCGTTTTTTTATATCTGTAATCAAAAAGAGGAGTAAAAACTCCCCTTTCGTGCCCTTAACCTAAATATCCAAATTCACAACATTTAGAGCATTTTCTTGGATAAATTCTTTTCTTGGCTCAACCACATCACCCATCAAAGTAGAGAATACTTCATCAGCTTCTTCCATTTGGTCAATTTTAACCTGCAGTAATGAACGAGCTTCCGGATCAAGAGTTGTTTCCCATAATTGTTCAGGGTTCATCTCTCCCAATCCTTTATATCGTTGCAAAGTAATACCTTTCTTACCGGCAGCCATAATAGCATCTACCAATTTTACCGGACCGGAAATCAGAGTTTCTCCACCATTTTTAGAATACAACTTCAACGGATTATCAAAATTCTCATGCAAAAACTTCTTCATCGAGTTCAAAAGTTTTGCTTCACCGCTATCAAGAACAGATGCCCCGACAATATGTTCTTCTTTAACACCACGTAGAGTTCTGTAAAAAGTAATAGAACCATTTTCAAGTATTTCTACTTTCCATCCTCTATCATATTCCGCTTCCAAACTATCCAATCTTTCGGCCAATTTATCCAACTTTGGTTGTAATGCTGCAACATCACCCAAAACATCCTTATCAAACAAACCACAAATAGCCATTTGTTCTACAATGTGTTCCGGAGCTTTGATACTCAATAAAGAAACAAGATTACGAGCTTTTTTAGTACTTTCCACATAAGCCACTAAATCTGATCCTAAAATTCGCTCTCCATCTGCCGTTTCCAAATATGCATCTTCACATCCGCCGTTAATCAAATAATCTTCCATTTCTCTATCATCTTTCAAATAAATAATGGAATTACCGCGTTTTGCCTTATACAACGGAGGTTGCGCAATATAAACATATCCTCTTTCAATCAATTCTGGCATCTGGCGATAGAAGAAAGTCAGCAACAAAGTTCTAATATGTGCACCATCGACATCGGCATCAGTCATAATAACAATTTTATGATAACGACATTTATCAGGATTAAAATCGTCTCTACCAATTCCCGTACCCAAGGCAGTAATAATCGTTCCGATTTCTGCAGAATTAAGCATTTTATCAAATCTGGCTCTTTCCACATTTAAGATTTTACCTCTCAACGGCATAATAGCCTGATTTTTTCTATCTCTACCCTGTTTTGCAGAGCCACCGGCGGAATCTCCCTCCACAATAAACACTTCAGACAAAGCCGGATCTTTTTCTTGACAATCTGCCAACTTACCCGGCAAAGAAGAAATATCTAAAACGCCTTTTCTTCGGGTTAATTCCCTAGCCTTTCTTGCGGCCTCACGTGCTGTAGCAGCTTCAACAATTTTACCAACAATACCTTTAGCCTCAGCAGGGTGTTCATCCAACCATTCTTTTAATTTCTCGCCGACAACACTTTCAACAACCGGTCGTACTTCAGAAGAAACCAATTTATCTTTTGTTTGTGATGAAAATTTAGGATCCGGAGCTTTTACTGAAAGAACGCAAGTTAAACCTTCTCGCATATCATCACCGGTAATAACGGTTTTATCTTTTTTCAACAATCCGTTTTCTTGAATATAGTTATTGACCGTACGCGTTAATGCACCCCTGAATCCAGCCAAGTGTGTACCACCATCTTTTTGTGGAATATTATTCGTAAAGCATAACATACTTTCATTATAAGCTTCTGTCCATTGCAAAGCAACGTCCACTTGAATATCATTGCTTTCACCCAACAAACTGATAACATTTTCATGCAACGGAGCTTTAGATTTATTCAAATGTTGAACAAAAGCTTTAAGTCCGCCTTCATAATGGAAAACTGTTTGTTTTGGTTCATTTCCGCGATTATCAATTAATTCCAAATAAACGCCTGAGTTTAAGAAAGCTTTTTCTCTGATGGAACGTTCCAACACATCATAACTGAATTCAGTTTGCGTAAAGGTTGTCGGAGAAGGCAAAAATGTAACTTCAGTACCATGTTTTCCGGGAGTATCAGCCGTAACATGAATATGCTCAACCACATTACCTTCTGCAAATTCGGCATCATATTGTTTATCGTTACGCCAAATTCTTAATTTCATCCAAGTTGACAAAGCATTAACTACCGAAACGCCCACTCCGTGCAAACCACCGGAAACCTTATAGGAGTTATTATCAAATTTACCACCGGAGTGCAATTCAGTCATAATAACTTCTGCCGCTGAAACACCTTCTTCTTTATGAATATCTACCGGCATACCGCGTCCGTTATCTCTAATGGTAGCTGAGCCATCCGGATTCAAAATAACTTCTGTTTTATCGCAATAACCAGCCAAAGCTTCATCAATAGCATTATCTAACACTTCATAAATCATATGATGCAAGCCGGAACCATCATCCGTATCACCGATATACATTCCCGGTCTCTTACGAACGGCATCCAATCCTCTTAAAACCTTAATGGAATCAGCATTATATTCCTGTTCACCTTTGATTATTTCGTCTTCTGTAAATTCAGCCATTGTAAACCTCTGTTTCTTTAATTTCCTAAGTTACTCGTACTATACCACGTCTGCAATTTTAACCAAGTAATATTTCCGATATATCCCATTTTTTCCACAAATTTCAGGTGATTCTTGTCTTATTTTTTTGCTTTTCAATTTAAGTTTCGGATTCTCGCATACAATCTGTAATAACCAACCGATTTACGACTGATTCGCAAAATTACCCTCTCAAAACAAAAAAAGACAAATAATAAAATTTGTCTTTTTTTATATATATTTTTCAGCACTCAAACAATTATTTTCGCACATCAAAAATTTCAAAACTTGCCTTTAGATATTCCAATAACTTTCCATCTTCAACCAGAGCCAAACATTGCTCCTCTGTCGTATTAACATCTATCGGAATTTTTCTATACTTTTGCAAATAATATTCCTTTACCTTAAATCCAATTAAGGTATTAGCAATTGTATAGATATCATCAACTGTCAAAAATCTGGGATCACAAGTTGTACGGCATTCAAAATGTTTTCCCGATTCGCACAACATTTTTAAGCTTTCTATAACCTTACTAACATCAGCGATGCCGCCCGTTATTTCACAATATCTATCTTGAACTAATGGGGCTTTAACATCAAATCCGACCCAATCAACTTTTGGCAAAACTTCTGACAAATGTGCAGGCAAATACCCGCCTGTATGCAAGCCTACTTCATAGCCGAGTCCCCTAACCTCATCAATAGCATCAGAAAGTTCCCTCTGTACCAAAGGTTCTCCCCCTGAAAATACGACAGCATCAAGGATTCCTCTACGTTGTTTTAAAAAATCAAAAAACTTATTCCAATCAATATTTGTCTTGGTATTAATTGCCTGTAAGTGTGTGTTATGACAAAATGGGCAACGCCACGGACATCCCTGCATAAAAACAACAGCAGACATCTTATTTGGAAAATCGACGATACTGAATCTCTCAATACCGCCGATTTTAATTGAACTCATTTAACTGTCCGAAAATAAAAATTTCTTCTTATTCTGCAGCCAAAGACATTGTGCTTTCGTCATGGCAAGTGCACTCACGTGCTTCGCAACCTTTTACAGCTTTATCTTCGCAAAAACAAAGTCTTGAATTAAATTCACCTTTTTTGCCAACATTAAATTCTGTCGTCGGGCGGATATAACCCATAACTCTTGTATAAACTTCGCAACGTTGTCTTTCAGAATCATCCAATTTAACATCTTCAATATTAATAATATTGCTCATATTTCTCCCTTTCAATAAAATACTATTTTACGCTACTTCTTGCTTTTTTGCAAGCATTTTCAATTTCTCCGCCTTCTTTTCTTGATCGCAAATAGGACAGAATTCATGTTCTCCGGCAATATATCCATGTTTAGGACAAACAGAAAATGTCGGAGTAATCGTAATATAAGGAAGACGATAATTAGCTAAAACCTTCTTCACAAAATCACGACAAACTTTTGCAGATGAGATTCGTTGATTCATAAACAAGTGCAAAACTGTACCACCTGTATATTTAGATTGCAATCTTGCTTGCAAATCCAATGCTTCAAACGGATCATCCGTATAACCTACCGGTAATTGAGAAGAGTTTGTATAGAACGGAGCATCAGGAGTTCCTGCTTGAATAATACCGTTAAAACGTTTTTTGTCTTCTCTTGCAAATCTGGTTGTAGCACCTTCTGCCGGTGTAGCTTCCAAATTATACATATGTCCGGTTTCTTCTTGAAACTTAACCAATCTGTCACGAACGAAATCTAAGAACTTCTCAGCAAATGCTTGTCCCCAAGTATCAGCAATATTATGTTCGTCACCGGTAAAGTTTCTAATCATTTCATTCATACCGTTTACACCGATAGTTGAGAAGTGATTTCTCAAAGTTCCCAGATATCTCTTTGTAAACGGGAACAAGCCATTATCTATTAAACGTTGAATAACTTTTCTCTTAATTTCCAAGGATGTTCTTGCAATATTCATTAATTCATCAACTCTTGCAAACAATCCTGTTTCATTTCCTTTATAAACATAACCGAGTCTCGCACAGTTCAATGTAACAACACCAACAGAACCTGTTTGCTCAGCTGAACCGAACAACCCGTTTCCTCTTGCCAACAATTCTCTCAAATCAAGTTGCAAACGGCAACACATAGAACGAATTTGTCCCGGTTTCAAAGAAGAGTTCAAGAAATTTTGAAAATAAGGCAAACCATATTTTGCAGTCATCTCAAACAACAATTCTGTATTTTCATCTTCCCAAGGAAAATCCCAAGTCATATTATATGTCGGAATAGGAAATGTAAACGGACGTCCTTTAACATCACCTCTCATCATAACATTGATGTAAGCTTTGTTAATCATAGCCATTTCTTCGCCCAAATCGCCATAAGTATAGTCTCTTTCAACACCGGCAATCATCGGATGTTGCTCACGCAAATCTTCAGGACAAACCCAATCAAAAGTAAAGTTTGTAAACGGAGTCTGAGAACCCCAACGAGAAGGAACATTTAAATTATAAATTAATTCTTGCATACTTTGTTCAACTTCATCATAGGATAAATTATCCTCGCGAATATATGGTGCCAAATAAGTATCAATAGATGAAAATGCTTGTGCACCTGCCCACTCATTTTGCAATGTTCCGAAGAAGTTTACAATTTGACCGACAGCAGAAGATAAATGTTTCGGAGCACCGGCTTCAACCTTACCCGGAACACCGTTAAATCCTTCTCTCAAAAGATTCTTCAAAGACCAACCGGCACAATACGGAGCCAACATACTCAAATCATGAATATGAATATCACCATTTCTATGAGCCTCACCTACTTCTGCAGGATATACATGGGATAACCAATAATTGGCTGTAACTTTACCGGAAACATTAAGGATTAAACCACCATTTGAATAACCTTGGTTAGCATTTTCTTTAATACGCCAGTCCAAATTTTCCAAATATTCATTGATAGAGCTTTCAACATCAATAACTGTTTTACCATCACCACGGAGTCTATTTCTTTTATCTCTATAAAGAATATAAGATTTTGCTGTCTTAAAATAGTTAGAAGAAATTAGAACTTGTTCAACAACATCTTGTATATCTTCTACACATGGCAACGATTCGTCAAATTTGTGCGACAAAATTTTCATTACTTGTGCCGTAAGCAACCAAGCATCATCAGCTCCAAATTCCGCTGAAATTTCACCGGCTCTTAAAATTGCATTATAAATTTTATCGCCATCAAAATCAGCTAACGTACCATCTCTTTTTGTAATACTCTTAAACGGCATTTTATATTTTTTTGCCGACGGCATACGCAACTCATCACTTGCCATTTTTATACTCTTCCCTTCACTATTTTATCAAATTATTCATTAAGTGCCTATAAAATACTTATACTACATATTGTGTTAAAAAATCCTTTATAACCACAACATATTGTGAAAAATACTTTTTACCTCTTAATTTTTAATTATCGGTATCATAAAAAGAAACTCCTCCGGATACAAGTCACAACCGCTAAAATTTTATGCTATTTTAGATATCATATTAATATTAATACGATTTTTTTTTTTTAAAGAGTCAATAACCCCCCTTCAAATGTTTTTAAATCGGTTACTCACAAGTTTTTAAATCCATCCGAAAATTCATATCATTTTTGTTGACCTGCCGAACATCAACTGTTATTATCTTTGTTAGGTTAATTTTTTTGGGAGACTGTAATTTGCATACAACTATTATATGGGATTTAGATAACACCCTATATTTAGAAACAGATGAATATAAAAATAAATTAAACGAAGCAACCGCATTAGCCGCAATTAATGACTTTAATATTCCTTTAGGATTCGAAGAAGCCACTCGCAAAGTAAAAGAATCTTATTCCACTTACCGTGACGGATTAGAGATATTTGCTCGCGAATACGGAATACCCCACAAAGATTTATATATAGCTTATCACAATTACAAAAGTGATTTAGTAAAAACAATTAAACCTTATGACAAGTTATTAGAAAATTTAAAACAACTAAATTGTAACCAATATGTTTTCTCTACTTCTTCATTAGATATTTGTGAAAAGATTTTAAAACATATCGGATTATACGATTTCTTTGCCGGCAAATTTTATTCGGTAGAAAATTTTGATGTATATAAGAAAAACGAAAGTTCCGAAGTATATCAAAAATTATGTAATACAATCGGAGTTTCACCAAAAGAATGTATTTTTGTAGACGACAGTTACTCTAACTTGGATTTTGCCAAACAAATCGGAATGACAACGGTTAGAATCTTTTACCGCAACAATTCTGCTAAAGATATGAACTTTATAGATTCGGCATACAAAGGGATATATGAGTGCATTGATGGCTTAAAAAAAGATTACCACTGCTAATCATACAAAATAAAAGGCCGCAATTGCGACCTTTTATTTATTTCTTTAGTTTTTCTAGTTCAGAACAAATTTTATTTTCCAAAATATAATTTTCCATCGTATCTAATTTTAATTGTTCCTTTTCCACATCTTCCCGCCACTCAGAAACCTTTTTCATAACCGCATCCAAATATTTTTTATTATACTGTTTGGCGGCATATTCTCTATCAACATCTTGTCCTACTATATCAACTCCGATATTATCAAAGAGTCCGTCAACAGTTTCCTTCAAAATTGGCAAAAAATAATCCAATGCTTCAATATAGATTTGCATATGCGTATTTTCATGTCTGACAACCAAAGAATACATACAAGAATCTTTAGCTAAATTATTTAGGATATAAATTGTCGGTACATAAAATCCTAAATGTGCCTTAATACTCTTTGGAAATAAACAGAAATGCCCTTGACTTACACCAATAACACCAACATCCATATTAAAATCAAAACCATCACGCACTTTAGTCAATCCGGCAGGATAAAACTTCTCGGGCATCTCTTTATTCCCATCTTTAAACCGTCGACGAGTTTCTTTTATTAAGAAGTCTTGATCTTTTTCATAATTGTAAATCAATTTTCCGTAAGATGAAGTAACCATTGTTTTAGGTTTTTCAATAAAACTCAAACACTCATTTTTGTATTGCAGTAAGGTGTCGTCTGCTCTTACATCGTTTATATTTAAAATTAAAGTTCCTAAAATTAATCCAAAAAAAACTTTCTTCATCTATAATACCTTTAACTAAAAAATATGCTCGGAGGCCGATATGAAATATTTTTATATTATATGTATGTTCTTGTCTAGTTTTTTTACATATAAGTCCCTGATGGCAGATTCTTTGCAATATGCTTTTTTTATGCCCGGAGATGCAATGCAGCAAAGCGGTAAATTAAACGATTTGAACCGCATGCGTCCGCGTCATCGCATTAACCAACGTACCCACTCCGAAAATAACACAAATTCTCAACCAAATTTTATAAATAAACAGAGTTTCTCTGCCCCCGATATTACCACATCAGAAGCCCAATTTACCGAAGAATATCAAAAAGGAAATAAGATTAACCACCAAGTTAGAAATAAGAAGAACATCCGACTTCCGGTAGAACCCAAAAAAATTATTGCAATCAAAAAATCCACATCCTCAGATAAAAAAGCAACTTCTCAAGTTATTTCTCCTTCTCTCAAAGAAAAGAATGCCGTATCCGCCGCTGAAGTTTCCGAGAAACTAAAAAAATATAAACTGGATGACAATTTATCTGCCCCGTTTCCCGACTCAGAATATGTCCAAGAAATCCCCGAACCCACGATTATAAGTGAAGAAGAACAATTACTAAAAATGTCCGTTTCTGATTTGCTTGATAGGATTCCCTTTGCTGATAAAAAAGATCCAAAGTTCAAACAAATATATTCTTACTACGGAACAGAGCTGAAAATTCTTCGAAATTACGGCAAACTTCCGATAAATCTTAACCAAGAAGAAACCCTCGCAAAGGCAAATTCTCTCAGACGATTTGAGGTTAAATAACAAAAAGCAACATCTGAATAATACACGGATGTTGCTCTATAATTCTATTTATCGCCGATTCTCAAGGCTTCAATAAAGGCTGACTGTGGAACTTCTACTTTTCCAAATTGCCGCATTCTCTGCTTACCTTTCTTCTGTTTATCAAGCAATTTTCTCTTTCGCGTAATATCACCACCGTAACACTTTGCCGTAACATCTTTACGCATTGCAGAAATCGTTTCTCTGGCAACAACACGACCGCCGATAGAAGCCTGTATCGGAATTTTGAACAAATGTCTCGGTATCAAATCTTTCAATCTCTCACAAATTTGTCTTCCTCTCGATTCGGCCTCGCTTCTATGACACAAAAATGCCAAAGCATCCACCGGTTCCTCATTAATTAAAATTTGTACTTTAACCAAATCAGATTGTTCATATCCCGTCAACTCGTAATCAAAACTGGCATACCCACTCGTAATAGATTTTAATCTGTCATAAAAATCAAACACAATTTCATTTAACGGAATTTGGTAAACAATCATGGCCCGACTTCCGACATAAGTTAATTCTTTTTGCACACCGCGTCTTTCGGTACACAATTTCAACACGGCCCCCAAATATGTATCCGGCACCAAAATAGTAGCCCGAACCATCGGTTCTTCAATATAACTTATTTTAGAAACATCTGGCATATCAGCCGGATTATGGAGCATTATTTCATCTCCTTGCGTTAATCCGATTTTATAAGCTACGGAAGGGGCTGTTGTTATAATATCCAAATCAAATTCTCTTCCGATTCTTTCTTGGATAATTTCCATATGCAACAAGCCCAAAAAACCACATCTGAAACCCAATCCTAACGCAGCAGAATTTTCATTTTGATATTCCACACTTGCATCATTAAGTTTCAATTTTGCCAAAGCATCCTTTAAAGCTTCGTACTGACTACTATCAACTGGAAAGATAGAACAAAATACTACCGGAACCGAAGGTTTAAATCCGGACAAAGCCGTTGCACAAGGAACTTTATTATCTGTAATCGTATCACCGATTTGGCAATCTCCGACACTTTTAATACTTGCTGTAATAAATCCGACCTCGCCAACCGACAAGCTGTCCACATCTTGCATTTTCGGAGTAAAGACGCCCAATCTGTCAATCGTATATGTCGCATTATTACTCATCATGCGAATAACTTGCTTTTTGCGCAAAGTACCATCTTTAATGCGAACTAAAATGACAACTCCCAGATAAGAATCATACCAACTATCAATCAGCAAAGCCTTCAAAGGAGCATCAACATCCCCGCTCGGTGCAGGTAAATTTGTAACAATGGCCTCCAATAAATCATCAATGCCAGCACCTGTTTTACCGGAAGTTTCAATCGCACCGCCGGCATCAATTCCGATAACATCTTCAATTTGAGATTTTACCTTTTCCACATCAGCTGAAGGCAAATCAACTTTATTCAAAGCCGGCACAATTTCATGATTATTATCTATTGCCAAATAAACGTTAGCTAAAGTTTGAGCTTCTACACCTTGTGTTGCATCCACAACCAAAACAGATCCCTCACATGCCGAAAGTGAACGTGAAACTTCGTACGAAAAATCCACGTGTCCCGGAGTATCAATCATATTCAACAAATATGTCTCACCATCTTTAGCTTTATAATTTAATCTGACGGTTTGAGCCTTAATAGTAATCCCGCGTTCACGCTCAATATCCATTGAATCCAGAACTTGTTCGGTCATCTCTCTGTGTTGCAAACCACCGCACATCTCAATAATTCTGTCTGCGATAGTAGATTTTCCGTGGTCAATATGAGCAATAATCGCGAAATTTCTGATTTTAGTCAAATCTTGCATTATTTTATTCCTTTTTATTAAACTTAACCCAGTAATAAATGATTTTTTGTTTGAACGCAACAGATTTTATTATTGCATATACATCAATACTATGTTCTAATAGATAGATATAAATAGGACTGTTGTACTATATTTACGGAGAATGAGATGATTAAATTTATAGATATAGATTTCGGTTCCAGTCGTTATAAAGAATTACTGGATTTACGCTACAAAATTTTACTTCAGCCTCTAGGATTAAAATTCTTGGATTCTTATCGCGAAGAAGAAGCAAGTTTTTTACATCTCGGCTGCATAGATTCTTCCACAGATGAACTAATTGGCGGATTAATTTTAGTTCCCTTAGATGATGAAGAAATCCGTATTATGCAGGTAGCCGTTGATGTCGTTCACCAAGGTGAGGGTATCGGTCGTAAACTAATTGAACATTCCGAAAAAATAGCCAAAGAAATCGGCTATTCCAAAATTGTGATGCATGCTATGTTATCTGTGGTCGGTTTTTATGAAAAACTCGGTTTCAAACAGGACAGCGAACTTTTTGAAGAAAAAGGAATCAGTTTCGTAAGAATGATCAAAAAACTATAAATAAACATAAAACAATAAAAAAAGGCAGTACTCATAAGAAGCACTGCCTTTCTTTAATTTCAGCTTAAAAAATATCCCATCCTCTACCCCGAAACCTAAAACAGAAAAGCACTGTAACAAGACAGTGCTTAACTTTTTAATCCAAATATAAAGAACTTATTTTATATTTTTTTATCATGTTTCTGAGTAGCACCCCGATAATTGCTGCTACAGGAACGGCCAACATCAGTCCTAAGAATCCCAAAAGGACACCACCTGCAAGCAATGCAAACATCACCCAAACCGGATGCAAACCAACGCTCTCCCCAACCAATTTAGGAGTAAGGAAATTCCCTTCAACAAATTGTCCGGTCATAAAGACAATAACAACATATACCACATGTGTCAAATCACCGAACTGCGCAAATGCCAAAACAACCCCTAAAACAAAACCTGTAATGGAGCCGACATATGGAATAAAAGATATAATACCGGATAAGAAACCGACTAACAATCCGAGTTCCAACCCAACTATTTTTAAGCCGATGGAATAATATAGTCCGAGACATAAACAAACACCTAATTGACCGCGTATAAATCCGGCAACTATCGTATTTATTTCCTGCATACTTTCCATAATTCCTTTTTTAGATTTCTTCGGCAATAGTCCTTCAAATTTTTTTACAAAAACATCCCAATCGCGCAACATATAGAAAGTCACAACCGGTGTAATCAATAATAGGGATATCATATTAATCAATGCAAAGCCGTTAGAAACAATACCTTTAAGTATTTTACCGACAAACTTCAAACTATTTCCAACATTACCATTAACCATCGCCTCAATATTACCACCACGCAATTCAGGATACTTCTCAGCTAATTTCTGCAGTCCGGGTTTAATCTTATCCATAATAATTCCGATATATTTCGGAGTTGCCTGAATAAGCAAAGTAACTTGATTTTCCACCATACCGATAAACAAGAAAACCGCCGGCAAAACAATTAAAATCATCATAACACAAACAATAATTGTCGCCCATAATCGGGAAATTTTAAACTTCGCCAATCTATTAACAAGCGGATCTAGCAAATATGCCAATAAAATACCTGCCACAAACGGCATCAAAACCGAGCGTAAGACATACAACAAATAAAAAAAGACAAAGAATATAACAAACCACATATATGGATTTACATAAAATTTATTCTTCCTACTTGCTAATGACATAGTAAGCTCCTTCTTTTCTAAAATTATAACCATTTACAATAAGTTTCCCCTGTAATTTCTCTATCACACCATTGAACATACAACTGAAATGCACTTTTCCGTTCATCATAGAAATTACCTTAATATTTTGGATTTGCGGATACGTCTCCAAATGTCTTTTAAGTTTAACCCACTCCCCCAAATTTTTATATGTAAACAAAACAAACATTTTCTCTTCTGCCACAACTCCGCTGTTTTGTTCAATTTGAGTTTCTTTTTTTACATCTCTGAATGTTCCTAAAACATCATCAATCAACATTTCAAGACTTTTATCATCAATTAAAATCTCTGTTTCTTCCTTTTGCGGATAGCTTTTTACCATAACTTTATTATCATCGGGCATATATTGCGCGACATAAATTGTTTCCATTCTGTTAAAAGAAGATAATTCGCTATACTCTGCTTCCGTCATATCATAAAATCGTGACGCATCCAATAACGTAATGTTCCCCAAATTCTTTTCAATCACCTGAATATTTAAATTTCCTTTTTTTAAATCACGTTGCTTAACAAAAGCCTCTCTCCATATATTTCCATTCCCCCACAAATCAGCTTTTCCACCTTTTTGTAACATGACCGGAACAACTAAAACATCTTGCTCTTCCCCCACAACTATCGGCAACATATTTTCTTTTAAATATGCCTTTAAAACATCACCGTCCACTGTAATGCGTAAATCAGCAATATATCTCACATCAGAGGCTTTTTCCATTAAAACCATAACACCGGCAATAAAATGTTGCAGCTGATTACTATTTAATTTTTCAAACTCTGAAATACTGCTCTCGGTACTGACCATCAGTAATACATTATTAATACCATCACGCATGGCCTTTTCCATTGCTTGTTTTTTTGCCTCTACGACATTCTCTGCAGTCACATCCACACTGACATCAAATTCATACTGTGGCTTAGCATAAGCATTAAAACACATCAAAACACTCAGCAAACATCCCAAAACAAGTTTTTTCACTTAACTTACTCCCCAAAAACAATATTTGAGATAAATTTATAATGTAAAAGCATAAAAATCAAACTTTTTTATTGCCTTTTGATTACATATGATATTAACTGAAGAAAAAATTTTAATCAGCATTCAATAAAAGGAATATGAAATGAAAACGACTAAATTTCTGGATAGCCTTTTGGCGAGAGCCTCACAAGAGCTAAAAACAATCGTATTGCCTGAAGGTGAAGATACTCGTATCTTAGACGCTGCTCACGCAATTACCTCACGTCAAGCCGCCAAATTGATTATTCTGGGAAATCCCGAAGAAATCAAATCTTATTATTCCCAAAAGGGATGGAACTTAGATGGTATTGAGATTATTCAACCGGAAAACTCTCCAAAATTACAGGAGTATGCAAATCTTTTATATGAACTTCGTAAAGCTAAGGGCATGACGGAAGAAGAAGCTCAGAAGATGGCATTGAATTATAACTATTTCGGAACTCTAATGATTAAATCCGGCGATGCAGACGGTATGGTATCCGGTGCAAATCACTCAACAGCTGATACTGTACGTCCGGCATTACAAATCATCAAATCCGCGCACAAAGGTCGCAGTGTTTCATCTGCTCTGATTTTAGTTGCAAATGATACTCCTTACATTTTTTCTGACTGCGCAATCATAATTAATCCGACTGAACAAGAATTAGCTGATATGGCCATAGCCGGTGCAGAAACAGCCCTCAAATTCGGATTAGACCCGAAAGTAGCTTTGTTATCATATTCAACACGCGGTTCCGGAAAAGGAGAAATGGTCGATAAAGTAAGAAACGCAAATAAAATTGCACATGAAATGTTAGCCCAAGACGAATTCAAAGATTTGCCGATTCTTATTGATGGTGAAATTCAAGCCGATGCGGCTTTAGATTCTGTAGTAGCAAAAAAGAAAGCCCCTGATTCCCAAGTTGCCGGCAATGCAAATGTATTAATCTTTCCAAGTCTGGAAGCAGGAAATATCAGTTACAAACTTTTACAAAGACTTTGCGGCTGCGAAGCCTACGGACCAATGCTTCAAGGTTTGAATGCTCCGGTAAATGATTTATCACGCGGAGCTTTAACCGAAGATATTGTTGGAATGATTGCAATTACTGCAATTCAAGCTACAAAATAACATATTACAGATAAGGAAAAGAGATAACATGAAAAAAATATTAGTATTAAATTCCGGTTCATCATCATTGAAATACCAATTATTTAATGTTAACGGCGATGAATATGATGTTATTGCAAAAGGAATTGCAGATCGTATCGGTATTAACGGTTCTTTCGTAGAAATTAAAATTAACGGCGAAAAGAAAAAACATGAAGTCAATTTACCGACACACAACGAAGCTATTGAAGAAGTTATAAAAGAGTTATTAAATGGCGCTTTAAATTCTATGGATGAAATTGACGCTGTTGGTCACCGAGTTGTTCAAGGTGGCGATATCTTCAAAAACTCAGTTTTGGTAACCGATACGGTTATAGACCAAATTGAAGGCTTAGCTGAATTAGCTCCTTTACACAACCATGCCCATGTACTTGGTATCAAAGCTGTTCAACGTCTCTTGCCGAATGTTCCGCAAACAGTTGTTTTTGATACAGCTTTTCATCAGACAATGCCGAAAGAAGCATTTTTATATGCTTTACCGTTAGAGCAATATACACAACACAAAATTCGTCGTTATGGTTTCCACGGAACATCACATGCTTATGTCTCCCAAAAAGCGGCTGAACTTATCGGCAAAAAAGGTAAAATCATTACCTGCCACTTAGGAAATGGTGCTTCTATATCTGCGATTGATAATGGTATTTGCTTAGACACATCCATGGGCTTTACACCACTTGCCGGTTTAGTAATGGGAACACGTTGCGGAGATATTGATCCGTATATTCCGTTATATATTTGTAAATCTCAAAGCAAAACGCCGGATGAAGTAAATGAAATTTTGAATAAAAAGAGCGGAATGTATGGTCTATGCGGATACTCTGACAACCGCGATATTGAAACATTATATGGTGTAGAACAAGAAGCGACGGATGCACTGGATGCATATATTCACAGTATCATTCGTTTCATCGGCTCTTATATTGCAGTTTTAGGCGGTGTTGATTCTATTGTCTTTACAGCAGGTATTGGCGAAAATGGTTCTTTAGTAAGAAAACTTGTTTTAGACAGATTAGCTTACTTAGGAATTACGGTTGATGAAGAAGCAAACAAAAAACGCGGTAGCATCACCGAAATTTCCACCAAAGATTCCAAAGTTCGTGTATTTGTTATCCCGACAGATGAAGAATATATGATAGCTAAAGACACAATGAAAATTGTTTTTGGAGCATAAACATAAACACGAAAAAAAGAAAGCCACCAAATACGGTGGCTTTTTTTTACAATTCATCGCATTTTATTGACGATTAATCAAAACAATCTCAACGCGGCGATTCTGCTCTCTTCCGGCAGCCGTAGCATTAGAGGCAATCGGATTTGAAGAGCCGTATCCGTTAGATACGATTCTATTTGCATTTACACCTTGCAAACGCAAATAATTAGAAATGGAATTTGCTCTCATCAAAGACAAAGAGTTATTGATAGCGGCATTACCTGTACTATCCGTATAACCGTTAACCTGAACCATCGTTTTATTGTATTCTTTAATTACTTTTGCTACTGAATTTAAAACCGGTTGAAAAGTTGGTTTAATAGTTGCATCATTAGTTGCAAATGTAATATTTCCCGGCATAATCAAGTAGATCTGATTTCCGTACTCTTTAACCTGAACACCCGTATTCAGCAATTCCTGTCTTAATTTACGAGCTTGCACATCCATATATGCACCTGTTCCGACACCGGCAGCAGCACCGATTCCCGCACCGATTAATGCCCCCTTTTCACCACCGGCCAGAGCACCAATTCCAGCTCCTGCCAAAGTTCCGATTCCGGCACCCCAAGCAGTATTAGATACTTTTCTTTCTCCCGTATAAGGATCAGTTGCACAAGCAGTTAACAATGAAACTGCCACTAAACTACAAATAAATGATTTTTTCATAACTAAACCTCAATAAAAAATTTCATCTGTATAAACTATAATTTTTTACAGTTTAAAATCAAATTAATTTTATATTTTGATACCTATATAAAAAAAAGCTCCGATTTCTCGGAGCTTGTCATTATGCTTTATCTGTCATTCTGGAGCGTTTTCTCAAAATCGGATCCAAAATTTTCTTACGTAAACGCAATGATTTCGGAGTAACCTCCAACAACTCATCTTGTTGAATATAAGAAAGAGCCTGCTCCAAAGACATTTTACGAGGCGGAACCAAATCAATCGCATCGTCTTTACCGGCTGCACGAATATTGGTTAATTGTTTAGATTTAGTCGGATTAACTTCCAAATCATTAGATTTTGTATGTTCACCAATAATCATACCAACATAAACCGGACTATTATGCTCAATAAACATCGGACCTCTATCCTGCAATTTCCACAAAGAATAAGCAATTGCTTGTCCGGCTTCACTTGAAATTAACACCCCGTTACGATGGCTTTCCATATCTCCTTTATAGGGTTCATAATCAAAGAAAATACGATTCATAATACCGGTACCACGAGTATCAGTCAAAAATTCAGAGTGATAACCAATAAGACCTCTGGATGGTGCATGGAAAATCAAACGAGTTTTATTTCCGATTTGCGACGGAATCATTTCCAACAATTCGGCTTTACGAAAACTCATTTTCTCAACAACTGTGCCGGAAAATTCATCATCCACATCCACCACAACTTCTTCAATCGGCTCTAACAAATTACCATTTTCATCTTTATGGAACAAAACGCGTGGTCTTGAAATAGAAAGTTCAAATCCTTCGCGACGCATTGTTTCAATCAAAACACCGAGTTGTAATTCACCACGACCGGCAACTTCAAACGATTCGGAAGTTTCAGAACGAGAAATTTTTAATGCAATATTACATTCTGCTTCTTTTTGCAATCTATCCCAAATCATACGAGAAGTAACTTTATCTCCTTCACGACCGGCAAGCGGAGAATCATTAACTGAGAAAGTCATTGACAATGTTGGCGGATCAATTGGTTGAGCCTCAATCGCATCTGTAACTTCTGGCGCACAAATTGTATCTGCCACTGTACCTTTTACAATACCGGCAATCGCTACAATATCACCTGCATGAGCTTCATTTAACGCAACACGTTCCAACCCTTGATAAGCCATAATTTTTGTAACACGAGCTTTTTCAACTTCACCATTTTTATTAATTACTTTAACCGCATCATTGACTTTAAGCGCACCACTGTAAATTTTACCGGTTAAGATACGACCGACAAATTTATCAGCTTCCAAAGTAGTTGCTAACATAGAAAACGGCTTATCTTTTTCGCACTTCGGCTCAGAAACATAAGAAACAATCAATTCAAACAACGGTTGCAAATTTTTCTTCTCATCAGAAAGTTCTTTAACTGCCCAACCATTACGTCCGGAAGCATAAAGTACCGGAAAATCCAATTGTTCGTCATTAGCATCCAAGCTTACAAACAAATCAAACACTTCATCCAAAACTTCATCCGGTCTGGCATCAGGTTTATCAGCTTTATTGATAACAACAATAGGTTTCAAACCGATTTTTAGAGCTTTTCCCAAAACAAACTTTGTTTGTGGCATCGGACCTTCTGAAGAGTCAACCAATAAAACAACACCGTCAACCATAGATAAAATACGTTCTACTTCACCACCAAAATCTGCGTGTCCGGGAGTATCAACAATATTAATATGTGTACCATTCCAATCAACGGCAGTACATTTAGAAAGAATAGTAATACCTCTCTCTCTTTCCAAATCGTTACTATCCATAACACGAGTTTCTACTTTTTGATTTTCTCTAAATGTACCACTTTGTCTCAACAATCCATCAACCAAAGTAGTTTTACCATGGTCAACGTGAGCAATAATGGCAATATTTCTAATACTCATTTTTTATATATTCCCTAAAAAAGCCTCTAAAAAAACACTTAAAGGCACTAACAAATCAAAATTTTATACTTTTTATAACAAAAAAAAATTAAATAGCAAGACCTTAACCGAAAAAACTTAATCAGATTAGTTATTGATTTTCAACAAAACACCAATTTTCTCTAATATTATTATAATTGAAGAACGATTCCTAAAACTGCACCCAAACAAATATAAAAAATCGGACTTCGTTTCCAAAAATAAATTAAACCGAACAACAGAGCCGAAAGAGCCAACTCCCAATAGTTGGCCACACTGACTTTCAACAGTTCATATCCTGCCAACAGAATCAATGCCACCACCGCCGGACGAATAGACATCATAACTTCATTTACCAGTTTATTTTCGCCCCACTTATTTAAGATTTTAGCCATAATAATGCTAATGATAACAGACGGCACTACCAACCCGAAAGTTGCCACAATACCCCCGCTGAAGCCCAAGACTTTATATCCGGCATAGGTTGCCATATTCACCCCGACCGGTCCCGGTGTAGACTGAGAAACCGCAATCATATCCGTTAGTTCTTCTATCGTAAACCACCCGAAATCACGCGATAAATCAAACAAAAACGGTATTGTTACCATACCTCCGCCGATAGCTAATAATCCGATTTTGAAAAACTGTATAAAAAGCACCCAATACATCATTTTTGCAAAAGCCCTTTAATCAGACCGATTCCTGCAGTCAAAAAAACAATCGCCGTAGAAGAAGTGTGCATACCGAAAATAAGCATCAAAACAAAAATAAATAATCCGAATTGGTACTTAGACGCAACGGCCTTTTTAAAAATTTTAACGACTTCATTAAAAATTAAAGCAATAACTACTATTCGGATACCTTCAAATGCATGTGCTACTATTTTATTATCTGATACAACCGTTAAAATCCCTGCTAATGCGGAAATAATAACCAATGAAGGTAAAATGATAGCCAATGTTGCCCAAACAGCGCCTTTTATTCCCATAATTTTATATCCGGTAAAAGTTGCCACATTAACGGCAATAATGCCCGGAGTACACTGACCAACCGAATAATAATCCAACAGTTCTTGCTCATCAATAAAATGATTTTTTTCTATCAGTTCTTGACGAAACAACGGCATCATAGCGTAACCACCACCAAAGGTAAACAATCCGATTTTGAAAAAAGATATAAATATTTCACGATACAAATTCATATATCCCCCAAATCAAGACCTGCTATTTGACGGCTAAATATGACATCCCTGCCAAATATGTATTAAACAACACACGCAACACATATTTTTTATCTAGGCGGATAATTTCTTTATCTTTCGTCAAAAGCGAACTCAAAGTAAACACAGTAATAAACAAAACCTCACCTGAAACCTTGCGTTCTTTTGCAGGAACCTTAACAAACAATTTTTTCAATTTTCGTTCCAAAAACTTCATAATCTTAACGATTCTACGTAGATATTCTCCATCGTACCTATCTATATCATTTTGAAAGTGAGTATTATAGAGGGTAAACCACAAATTATTATTATTCAAAACAAAATCAATAAATTTTTCTAATATACGATTAAGATTAGCATAAACATCAGAGGTCATTTCTACATTATTAAGCTCAATATAAAGCTCGTCTAATGTTTGGCAATTTTCTAAAATCACCAAATTATCCATACTTTTGAACTGATTATAAATTGTTCCAACCGAATATTCAGAATAATCCGAAAGTTTTCTTGCTGTCAGATAAGACAATCCCTTCTCAATCAGAATTTCTCGTGCTTTAACAACCAAATCATTTCTTATTTCTTTTTTTGATTTTGCCATTTTAACTACCTCGTAAAATTTTCCCTAAAGATAATGCAATTTAGAACACTGTTCAAGTGTTTTTTTATGTCTGTATTATACAATATTTAACTATTCCGTTCTAAACTTAAAAAAACGCAAAATATAAGGAAGGAAAATAATATGGCAAAAACAGGTTTCTGCGCCATTTCCGGCAGTGGTATGAGTGCATTAGCACAAGTCTTAAAATTCAAAGGACACGAAGTTTACGGAACAGACAGAAGCTTTGATCAAAATCGCGATCAGAAAAACAAAGCAGCTCTCCAAGAATTAGGAATTAAAATCTATCCTCAAGACGGTTCCATGTTAGATGAAAAGTTAGATATTTTATATGCTTCCACAGCGGTTGAAAGCAATATTCCGGATATTATCCACGCAAAGGAACTAAATACCACTATCAAACATCGTTCTGATTTATTAGCAGAAACATTTGCTGCCTACCCTTACGGAATTGCTGTTGGCGGTACCAGTGGTAAATCAACCGTTACAGCTATGATTGGGTACATTTTGGATAAAGCAAATTACAAACCCTTAGTCATTAACGGTGCTTTACTCAAAAATTATGAAAAAAACAAAGGTATTCCGAATGTAATATTAAATAATGGAGAGTATTGTGTTATTGAAGCCGATGAAAGTGATGGTTCTATTGAAAAATACAATCCTTACATTTCCGTTATTAATAACATCTCGCTTGACCACAAAGCATTGGATGAATTAAAGCAAATCTTTACAAACTTTGCAAACCATTCCACCTATGGTGTCATTATCAATAAAGATTGCCCGAACAGTCAGAATTTAACTATCAAAAATAAAAAAGTTTTAACTTTCGGAATTAACGATTCATCTGCTGATTTTCATGCCAAGAACATAAAAGCCGTTCCAGACGGAACACTCTACACTTTTAACGGCAAAGAGTATCACCTGAACCTCATCGGCAAATTTAATGTTGCAAATGCCATGTGTGCTGTTTCATGCTGTTCTCTACTGGGAATATCTTCAGATCTTTCCTGCACCATTCTAGAAACTTTTCTCGGAACTAAAAGACGCCTAGAGGTTTTAGGAACAGCCTCTCAAATAACCGTAATTGATGATTTTGCACATAATCCTGATAAAGTAAACGCTTCAATGTCAGCTCTAAAAAGCTACAAAGGTCGTTTATTGGTAATGTTCCAGCCGCATGGTTTTTCGCCGATGCGCTTGATGGGTAGAGAAATTATGGATAGTTTCTGTCGTCACATGGATAAAGAAGATATTTTATTGGTTCCTGAAATTTTCTTTGCCGGTGGAACCGTAAAACGCGACATATCATCACAAGATTTGGTTAATCATGCCAAAGAAAAAGGTGCAAATGCACTCTTCTATAATTCTCGTAATGAATTAAAAGAAGAACTTTTAAAAATAGCTCGTCCAAACGACAGAATTGTTTTAATGGGAGCACGTGACAATTCAATAACAAAAATGGGTTTTGAAATTTTAGAGAGATTAAAATGAGCTTACTAAATATTGGCGATACAGTAGGATTTATAGCCCCGTCAGCCGGATTAGAAAATAATGATATTCAGCCGAGTTTAGAATATTTTGAAAAAGAATTAGGACTAAAAGTCAAACTTGCTCCGAATTTATCTTCTTCTTACCGATACATGGCAGGCACAGATTCAGAGCGAGCCACAACTGTGATGAATATGTACATGGATAAAGACATCAAAGCCTTATTTACCATCAAAGGATGCGCCGGCTCATCTCGTATTCTCAATCATTTAGATTTTTCCACTATCGCACAAAATCCCAAACCTATTTTTGGTTTAAGCGACGCCACATGCCTACAAAATGCTATTATAGGTCAAACCCCGAATTCAGCTTATACAGGATTTCTACCATTATATAACATAAAAAAACTTCCTATAAATCCCGACATGAATAAAAATCTCAAAGATATTTTATTTGCAGATACCCACCAAATTATCTCAGGCAAGTCATTGATAAACGGAAAAACCGAAGGTAAGATTATCGGAGGCTGTCTAACTCCTCTGATGTATTTATCCGGCACCTCATACATGCCTGATTTAGCGAATAAGATTCTTCTGTTAGAGGATGTCAAAGAAAAAACCTATAAAATAGATTTAGTCTTCAATCAACTCAAACAACATCCACATTTTGATAAATTAAAGGGCATTATCTTCGGTCAATTTTTAAACTGTATCGTCGTTGATGATTTTGACGGCGACATAAATGTATGCATCAATGATTTTATAAAAGACTTAACGATTCCCGTCATAACCGATTTTCAATATGGCCATATCCAAGACAGTCAAATTATTCCGCTTGGTATAGATGTAACACTATCCGCATCTGCCGATTCCTGTTCTATAAGTTGGTAATCTGTTCCCAGTATCCGGCATACAATCTTTCAGTAAGTTTACTAACTACATACACATATTTTTGAATACCGAGCCAACCACCGTTATTAAAAGCCATGATTGCCGAAAACATAAACAAATTAGCCCCCGGCAGAAATAAAAAGCAAAACGGAAATCCCACCACTTTAAAATCAGTCTGTTCCGGATGCACTTGGACTTTAATACCTTCCACATGGTAAGCAAAGAAATATCCCAACATACCGTTAACTGCCAAGCTATCCGGAATTTTTTTAGAAAAGAAAGTCATTCCGAGCATAATCACAAAAACAACCAACGGAAAGAAGTACGGAGCAATCGCAATCAACCAATTTCCCCGTCCTTTAAACGCCATAGCCCCACCGGTATCATCCATATTCAAGTGGATATGTGTTACTTTATGCAATGTCAACCAAGCAAACACGATATGCGTCATTTCATGAGCCAATGTCAGCAAAGAATTATTAACTTGTGCGGAGGACATAAATTTAATCACAATATACGCCGCGAATCCCACAGCAAAAGCCATAAATTTTTCATTCATCAGATTAAAATGTTTCAACGCCTCAAACATTGGCGGCAAAAGAAACACCATCAAAGCGGCTATCGGCCATTTAAGTGCGCTGATCGAAATATTCACCAATTGAAACAACAATGCATAAATAATCTTAAACATATTTTTTTATCCTCAGAAAACACTTCCATATTAAAAACTATATTTATTTTTGCAAACAAAAATTTCACCACTGGAAAAAGCATTTTCACGGCATATATAGAGAATACCTTAAATAGAGGAGAAAAAGATGTTAACATTTATGAAAGGTTTAAACATGATGGATAAAAAAGAATCTTGTGAGCATTGTGATTGTTGTGACTGCTGTCGCTGCAAAAAGATGTTTATGCTATTAGTTGTTTTGCTGTTAACTTTTATGGCAGGCATAATGGTTGGTAACTGCCGACATCCCTACATGATACCGGAACCAAACACGACACAACTTCAGCGCACATATCATCGCGGCATGCACGAGATTGCCCCCAAAAAACATACAGCAACAGTAAGCAAGAACAAAGACGCAGCTGTCGGCGGATTTATTGTAGAAATAGACCAAGCCCAATAGTTCAAAAAAACGCAAGCAAAAACAGGTGGTTATTCCGCCTGTTTTTATTTTTTCGTCCAAATTCGCAAAAAAATATTGACTAATCATATATTTCCTATAAAATTTATCTGTTTTTGAAACAATTTTAGTAAAAGTGATGACAAAAGAATTAAGTACATATTCTATGCGCTTACGCAGACTTGTAATACGACGATGACTATCAATCGCGAAGGGTAGCTATTGTCGTAAAGGTTTGAGGTTCTCAAATCTTTTTTTTATTTATAAATTTACAAGGAACAGAATCATGGAAAAGAAAAAACTCACAGTAAAAAAATTAGATACAAAAAATTTAAAAGATGTCATGTCATTACAAAGCAAGATTATCGCCAATTTAAAACCGGATGAGCAACACTTTATTTTGCACAGAACAGCCGAAGATTATGTTAAATCATTAACCGGTAAGAGTTCCAACATGTTAGGTGTTTTTGACGGCGAAGAGTTAATTGCACAAATTGTATATTGTCTTCCGCAAAATGGCGAAAGCAGAGATATGCCGGAATTCAGACCGGAAATGGAAAACAAAGACCTGGTGATTTATGAGGCAATTCTCGTCAATCCGCAATACAGAGGGGCAAGCCTGATGAAGAGGATGCTTGAATACATAGAGAACAATGCGCTTGATGAAGGCAGAAAGCACTCAATTATTCAAATTGCGATAGATAATCCGGCAAGTTGGATAAACGCCTTGCACCATGGGATGTCCATCACCAAAGTAGATAATGATCCGTCGGACGGTGTAGAAGTAATTTATCTGGAAAAACCGATTACCCATCACAAAGACATCAAGCCTTTAAATACAGACAAATCATACAGTTTATATTTAGGGAACGATATTCACAAAAAGATTCCCTCTCTATTCAAAAAGATGCAATATCTCATCAGCAAGGGCTATCACGGCATTAATTTGAACAAAGAGACCAAAAGTTTAGTATGGCAGAAGAGCGAAACAGAATTAAGCAACACCTTGCACTTCAACCAAATCTTACAGAAAAACAAATCTAACGGACTATATGTGTAATAATCCGCGGGCAGCAAAATAGGGTAACACTTATTTTGCTGTTCCGATATAATACCACTCCGCCCCGATTTGTGCATTTAAGTTAGGCAACAGGATATAGCAATTTTCCTCAGCAACCAAAGTTTCGCCGTCATCATATTTTGCAATAATTTCGCCTTTTGCAATTTCATCAAGGTGTTTATATTCTTTACAAAGTTTTCCCTCTTTAGTTTTAAGGACAAACTTTTTCATCTGAATATGTTTTTTCGGGTAAGTCGGCAGAGCATCTGCATCAATCATCTCAAAAGCTGCGAGAGTACTGATAATTGCTTGATAAGCCAAATCCACCGCATGTTTATCTTTATGATATCCGCATTCCAAAGTTGTCCCGATATTACCATAAGCATGAGCGGTACCTTCCGTAGAAAAGCTACCGATTTCATCTTGATTATCATAGATATCCGGCCATCCTTCCAGCACATAGCCGACATTCAATCCATCCAAAATTTTGCTGTTATATTCATCCAAATAATCACAAAATGCAAATGGCACATCGCCTTTACAGTGTGTTGAATGCAAATCCAACATCACGCGGTGCGATTTAATCAGCGGACAAATTTCATTTGCCAATTTTTGTTCATAAGTTTTGGGAGTCTCATGCATAGTCATAACGCGGTTAAGGTTTTCCTCAATACATCTGACATCTTTGCGATAAGCTTCGGGGTTACAAATCGGCACAATCGTCACCTTACCTTTTTTAAGGTTAAGTTTTCCATCAGAAATCTCTTGCAAAATTTTATGACAAGCATGCGTTCCGGCGGTTTCATTACCATGTATTGCGGCAAGGATAAGCAGGCTGACGCCCTCATCAGATACATCAAACTCAAATTTTTCAATCATACAACTTACTCAACAATCTCAATAAATTTTTTATATCTTTCTTTAAACTGGTCTTCATATTTACATGCGATTTCCACCAAAGATTTTTGCGTATGAAATCTATCCAACACGACCTGATCTGTTTTTGCGGTTAAGATTTCCGTATTTTCATCATAAGTTGTATAGAGTCGGATAGTCTGTGCCTTAAGCGGAAAAGCCACAATTTCGTCATAATATTTCTTCGGCAATTTAAATTTAACATCCATATCCAAAGTATCACTATTTAAGAATCGTGCAATCGTTGTCTGTCTCACAAACTCCATAATTAAAATCGGCGAGAACGGCACTTCAATATTTTCTTCCATTTTTTCCTCATATCAAAAAGACCATATATAATATGGGAATAACACGATTTCGCCAAGCCGACAAGCAAAAAAGAAACATACCGGAAAAAAATATTAATCTTGAATTTGTATTGACATAATCAAAATATTTTTTATACTAAAACCAGAGGTAAGGATGAATAACACAGAACACAAATCAAACTGGGGCGGCAAGCGCCAATGTGCCGGTCGCAAAAAGAGTTGCCAACGCAAAGTTCCGTTTAATCGTCGGATTAATGAGAACATTCTAAACATATTGCGCGCCTATGCTCACCGCCACAATCTTACCGAAACGCAAGCACTGGAGAGTGCGATATTATTGCAATCCAACATAGATTGCCGGAAAGGAGAACCCATTATGAAAATAGCAATACCGACCACCAACAAACATTTATGTCCGCATTTTGGAAAATGTGAAACATTCACTTTTGCGGATGTAGATACAGAAAACAAGACGATTCTCTCAATGGAAGAAAAAGCCCCTGCGGAAGGGATATCCTGCCAAAATGCCGGTTGGGTATCGGAACAAGGCGCAAACTTAGTTTTAGCCGGTGGCATGGGCGGACGTCCGTTAGAGACGCTCACTCAAAACGGTGTAGAGATTATTGTCGGCTGTCCGTCCATAGAGGTCAAAGAGCTCATTACACAATTTTTAAATGAAACACTAGAGTTGCAGGCAAACACATGTAGCGGACATCATGAAAACGGCGAACACCATTGCCATTGTCACGGCGAGTCGCATGGCGAACATCACTGTCATTGTCACGGCGAGTCGCATGGCGAACATCACTGCCATTGTCATGATAAATAATATCATAAGCAGATACATACCCAAGCCGAGTTTTATCTCGGCTTTTTTTATTGAATATTTTTTTCAATCTGTTATATCAGGAGCGCAAAATATATTATTGTATCTGCACGGCATAATACATGCCACATTGTTTTATCTAACCAATACTATTATGAATAAAGGAGAACGTCACACATCGGTAAGAGCGCTTTCGCCCCACAACAGTTCATTGCAAAAGGCAGCCGAACAGCGCAAAAAAGAAGAACTTTGTGACCATTCGGACATAGAAAACATCATTCCGTTTGGCAAAGTTTCGCAAGCTTATTCCCGATGTCGGAAATGCGGAAAAGTTTTCAAATAACTTATTTTCCACCTCACAAGCACTTATCCCAAAAAATAAGTGCTTTTTTTATATTTTCATTTGGTTATCAATCCATCGCATAATCAGTTCCACAATATCGTGTTGTTCGGATTCGGTCAGCGGTCTGCCTTGTGGGATTCCATGCCATTTACACAAGCATTGCCGACAGCAAGTTGCGGTTGCGTGTTGCGCAATAAAGACGGGATGATGATGCATAGGTGTCTGTTTTCCGTCATTTGGGATAACGGCAGGCGCCAAGCGTTTACTAATAAAATCTTCAGCATGTTGTTTAATCACGGTTCGTCCCTTTTGGAGGGCATAAGCCCGTTCCGCCCCTTTAAGTTTAAAGTGGTTCCGAAACTCTGATTTTGCCAACTGTTCCAAAATATCTTTTTTCATAACGACCTCTCCGTTTTCCGATAATAGCAAAACAAATCCAAAAGGCGAGATTTTTTTCTCAACAGTTTCAAAAATCATTTATTTATAAATATTTGTCTATTAGTTCAGATTCCCCCACAGTTTAAGGGAGTTTAATCTTGACAAAAGGCGGATAAAATGCTACCAAAAACACAATTAACTAAGTTTATTAAATTTTTTTTATTTTATTATTATGAAACAGAAAAACAAGATTTACGCAAAGAATCATCAAGAAAGATTCTCCGTAGAAAAAAGAACAAAAAGTTGTGGAAGCAAACCGTTAGATGAAATTTTCTCAAGCATTGCTCCGTTTGATGTTCTCCGCACATCCGAAGACCATCAGATTCTTCTGTATGAAACGCAAGACCTTGCCTTGATTCAAGAATTCTTTAAGCATGGCGGTTGTTTCCGACAGAGAGTTCAGCGCCGTATGATAGTAGATAACAATCTCAAGATGTTACAAACCTTCTTGGATTTTTGGGAATTCATCCCATCAGAAAGGTCATACATGCTCCGCCGCGGGACAGAAGAATTCATTCAGCAATACCTTGTCAAAAAGCCGATAGGCAAGCAAGGGATAGAATTGGTAAAGAGCCGTCGTTTTAGTGATGACTTCGTACGCACGTACAAAACATTATTAAACGGCAAAGCCCAAAAAGTCTGTGCTCACGTCCGCAACTTGAATAATGTAAAGTAAAAAAGTAATTTTTTTTAATCAAGTACCTCCTAATCGAGGTACTTTTTTTTATCTATAAATCTAAACCATTGGTTAATAAACCAAAGTTTAGCCCGTAAAAACAACGGTTATACAAGCACTTATCCTTTAGTTTTAAAAACCTGAAAAATGCAAAATTTAGTATGTTTAATTTAGAATTTTTTAACACATTATACGTAATAATAACTTCAACAAGAAAAATAAAACATTTTTTAGAAAGGGCATAAATATGAAAAAATTACTTTTATTATCCGTAGCAGCTGTTGTTGCTTTCGGTGCAACCGAATCTTATGCACAAACTGCACCTTCCGCCGGCACTGCTAAGGCTGACGGAACTGCAAAAGTAGCAATTGTATCCGGTATGACAATTACTGCTCATGATGGTGTAATGAACTTCGGTGGCTTTCTTTCAAAGGAGCAATCTCAAGAAGCCATTCTTGGCACAGATGGCAATATCACAGGTAGTGCTGCAACCAACAAGGTTACAATAGACCAAAATGCTCCTAAGGCAGGACAATTTACAATTTCCGGCACACCAAATACGCAATTCAGTATCAGTACATCTGACGCAACTTTGACTGATAAAGGTTCAAAAGGTGGGGAAAAGATGACTGTTACACAGTACACTTATGATTTTGACGGTTCAACCACCGATGGTAGTAATATCGTTTTGAAAAAGGCATCTGCAGAATTAAAAATCGGTGGAACATTAACTATCGGTGCTAACCAAGTTGCATCAAACTATGATGGAGCCTATACCGTAACCATTAAATACTAAGGTAGAAACCTTTAATAAAAAAGAGATTTGATATTTCTTTTTTATTCAAGCCACATACATTGCGCTGTGCCCTTATTTTTGCAATGTATGTGGTTTTTTGTGGGCAAAATTCCGTTGTTTTACAGCACATAATATCTCAAGGGCATCAGGATTATGTAAAACACGGATTCATTTCCCCACGAACTAATTTGTTCATAAACCTTTATTTATCTTTCTTTTCTGCCATAATTTTATATCCTATACTAAAAGATTTTATAAAATGAGGGGCACATGAAAATAATCAAATTTATCCTAATCGTTGCACTATCACTCTATTCTGAAAACACATTCGCACAAGCTCAAAAAACAAACTATACAACCTCATCACAACCTATAAATTTTGGACGCTTTATTCGGTTGAAGAAATTAAGTTCCGCAACGGTCACCATAACCCCCGAAGGGACAATAACACACTCTCCGGATTTACTCCCCGTACCAAATTCCGGAGTTAAAGCAGGTATAATAGATATTGATCCGCTAAAATCATACAAAATAGACTTCAATCCACAACTATTTACAACAGCTGAATTTGATATAAACCCGACAGTTAACCCTACCTCGCTTATAGGGGAAAAAGGAATCGGGCAGCAAACAAGAACAAGAGTCGGAGCAACAATAAAATTGAAAAGAGCTGAAAACATTGGCACTATATCTGATCCGCCATTTATAATAGCCTCCTCCGATATAGGATGGTCAGACTTGGTAAAAACAAAAGTGTATTTTACTATCACAATAGATGAACCGGATATTTCCTTTGATATACCGACTGCCTTAGATTTTGGTACACTCCGCTCCACCCCGACAGGTTATACGGTCACCGTAGATAAAAATGGCAATACCACAAGTTCTGTCGCTGGAGTTATCTTCAAAAAAAATCCTTTTGCTGCCTCCCAAACCAGAATTTTGGGAACAGTCGGCACAAATGTGACGCTTAACATCCCTTCCACTATCACCCTCAAAGGATCTGATGGTGGCACAATGGAAGTAACGATTGATTCGTCGCAATACTCTATTGAAGGGGCAACCGGACTAAATACCGTAATTAAAGATGGTGGAAATGCAATTACCATTGGTGGAACTTTGACGGTCAACGACTACCAACCCATCGGTGAATACAGTGGCTCGTTTGTTATCACGGCAGATTACTAACCATCTGTTTTATATACAAAAATTATACATCCTAAATTTTAATATATTGTTCATAACCTAAAAAATATATTAACAAATAGTTAAGATTCTGATAGCCTGACATGGTAGGGTTTATATTAGGGTTATTATAGGGAATGAATAATAAAAGGACATTTTTATGTGGACTTTTAGGAATGTGCATACATGTATGTGCATCCCTTTTTGCTTTTTTATATTCCCAAATTAAAGCTCTTAATATATTCCAAGACTCTACATTTTTCCATAAATTACAATCACTTAAATATTCAAAAAGTTTAGTTGCCCGCCCTAATGGCAACCATTCGGTTTTGTTCGTTTCAGCCATGCGCATATCTTCAAACCCTACACCTATTACCCGAAGAATGCGTATGGCTGTCCGTCCTACCCTACAAACTTTACGGCATACGGACACCCTTGGCGAATATTTATCTTATTGTTTTTGTGGTAAATTATTATGAAATAACAATTAATGAAAGGAACATTTATAATGATGAAAAAACTGTTTTTGTGCCTAACTTTTCTCCTATCGGTCGGAAATGCTTATGCAAACATTTCTATCTTTCCGTATAGTGTGGATTTTGAAGCGAAAGCAAGAAAACGAGTACAAAGTGTCAGAGTAATCAATACTTCTGATGAAACTCACACTTACCGTGTAAGTGTTATTAACTATTTGCAGTCGCAAGACGGAAAGTTAACCGAAACGGCAGAGAAAAAGCCCTATTTTGCTAAGCCGTATCTGACTTTTTCGCCCCGCCAATTCACCCTTAACCCTGGTGAAGTGCAAACGATTAATGTGGCACGTAAAAGCCTATCCAAAGCTCCTGATGGCGAGTTTGTTTCTCACCTGAAAATCAGTGAGATTTCCTTAGGTAAGCCCAAAATTAACGACAATGCCAAAGCAACCACGCTTTCTATTGATATCAAAGCGCTGTTTGCCGTTACATTGCCGGTTACAATCGCTAAGGGTGAGACATTGCTTAGCAAAACAATTCTCGTTTCTCACAAAAGGGCTGCAAATAACAATCTGGAGCTGACATTGCGCCGTCTCGGTAATGTGTCTTCTCGTGTAAATGTCGCTATCATTGATAGTACAACTCAAAAAGAAATCGGCCGTGTAAACGGTGTCAAAATCTATATGTCTACAGATGATTTAACCTTCAATGTACCATTAGATAAAGGCACTGAAACGGTCAAAAGTGCGGTGCTGAAAATAGAAGATGCCAAGAGCAAAGAGGAAATATCTAAACAGGCTATTTCACTGTAAAATCCTCGCTTTCCTTTGGCTTATCTTTATGCCTTTTGGGGCATTTGCCGAACCTGAAAACGATGATGCTCTTATTCTGGAAGTAGTCGTCCAGAAGTACTACAGTGAAGACTATGCGTATGTTTACCAGTTAAGTGATAGAGAGTACCTCTCTTTATCGCAAATGGCAGACTATGTCGGTTTACGGTATAAAATTGACGGCAAAATCTTATCAGTTTGGTATGCAAATACACCAGAAGAATTACGCACAATCAATTTCTTAACTCATCAGGTCAAAACACCGAAAAATGAGTTTACCCTCCAAACACTTGACTATCAATTTATTGATAAATCTTTCTTCTTCTCAACGGATTTTTGGCAGAAATTCTTAGATGCCTCCGTAGAAGTTGATTTCCTCAACATGTCCCTGAAATTAGACCGCAATGTTGATTTTCCGGTTACGGCAAAACGTAAAGCAGAAAAGAAACGTGCTGATGGTATCTATGATGCCACCCCTCGTCCGATTTCTGATTACGAATTTGACGAACGGTTATTCGGGGCACCGGTTGTAGATTTATCTTTGAGCAAAGGATGGTCAAAATATGATGGCATGACATCAAATTCTGATAGCTATTCCGTCAATATGGCAATGCTTGCCGGCGGTTTGGATGTGGAAGCTTATATTTCCGGCAGTATGACTTCAAATCAAGAACCGCAAATCCGTATTAAAGGAAGCCGAACATTCCTCAGCGAACCCTCTAATGCGCTAAACTTAAAAGCTCTTGAAATCGGTGACATTAACGGCTTAAGTTCTTCTTACTTCACCAACTCTTCTTATGGACGCGGTGTTGCCTTAAGCAGTTTCAAAAACCTCGTGATGTCTGCGGATAAAACAATTGATATTACCGGTCCGCTGTCTGACGGTTGGCAGGTTGAACTCTATTGGAATGACCAACTTGTCGGATATCGTCAAAATGGAGTGAATGGCCAATATAATTTCCCGAAAATGCCCGTATCTTATGGTCTGAATACCTTTAAGCTCGTATTCTACGGACCATACGGCGAAACACGTACCGAATACGAAAAATATTATTCCGGTACCAGTCCGGTTAAAAAAGGCGAATTCGGATATAATATGGCGGCATATCAACCGTTCAAACACCTCATAGAAACAGAGGCTGACAAGCACTACTTTGAAAAAGATCCGAGTAATATTTTGGATTTAACCGGATACTATGGTTTGACTGACCGTGTAACCTTAATGGGCGGTTATACTCAAACGCCGAATTCCGCAAATTTGGAAAAACAACAGTTCGCTATGGCAGGGGCTCAATATGCCGTTCAAGGCACAACTTTACAATATAACCTTGAACAAAATCTTGATACCGATAAACTGGGACACCATGTGGAATGGCAAGGTGATATTAATATTGGTCAAATCTACACCGGATACGATAAATATAACAAAATTCACTCACCTATATCTTCTTACGGATACGATTATCTGGAAGAACAGATAGAAACCCGTTTAACCGGAAATCTGCCATATAATGTTCCGTATTATCTGAGTGTTAAACAAGGAAAGTTGGAAGAAAGCAAACAGAAATTTAATAACTTCTCCGCACGTGTTTCCAAATACTTAACGAACGGACTTAATTTGAGTTTGGAAGATGAGTATTACGATTATATGGGCGGTAATATAAACAATGTTATTAAACTCGGAGCCTACAAATGGTGGGGAGATTTTTCATCCGAAGCGTATTTGAGTTACCAAACTAAACCGCAACGCAAATTATCCGAGCTCACCACACGACTGGATTACAGAACCGGTAGAAACACTTATATTTCCGGAGAATATGCACATAATTTCATCCAAAATATGGATTATTTCCGCTTATCTGCCGGACAAGTATTCCCGTTTGGCGGACTGACAGCGACCTTTGAAACTGACCGCGACTTTAATTTGAGCTCTTACCTGACTTATAATATCAGTTTTGCCAAAGAACCGGATAAAATGGATATTATTGCAACCGGTAATTCTAAGTTAAGCCAGACAGGTACAATGTATGTCAAATTGTTTGATGAAAAGGGCGAACCGCTGGATGGTGTCGGAATTAATGCAAATGGACTGGAAAAACAAGTTTACACAAACGAAGACGGTGTTGCTATCCTAAACGATCTGCAAACATACGAAAAAACCACGCTCCGCGTTGATTTAGAAACCTTAATAGATGTTGCCCTCACCCCCGAAATTGAAGAAAAACGCGTTATACTTCATCCGGGAACAATCCGCACGGTAGAACTTCCGTTTATCCACCGCGGAGCAATAGAAGGCGCACTGGAAAATGCGGATGGTATACGTATGTTCGGATATCAAATTACTGCAGTTGATAAAACTGATACGAAAAAAGAATATTATACTTTTGCAGATGTTGACGGCTACTTCATATTAGACCAAGTTCCATATGGAGAGTATAACCTTGTCATCTCTAAAGATGGGCAAAAACTTGCCGAAAGAAAAGATATCAAAATTGATGATGTCGTAGTCTATGTTGATGATATCATCAAACTAGAAACTGCTCAAAATATTATGTTTGGCACAGAAGATACCGATGCAGCTCAAACCGAATCCATGAAAAAATACGAAAACGGATACAATATTGAAGATTACTTCAACCATAAATTCCCGATTGATGTAAAACAAAATGTTGTTGAACCGGATAAATATCAGTATGCACCTGAAATTGAATCAAATTTCCAAAGTGATATTGACTTCATTACCGAAGAATTAAGCCAAAACGGAGCATTAATAGAATTAATTAATTCCGAAGAAACAGAAACCGAAACTTCTGATGCATTGATACAAAATCTTAAAGAAATGTCCCCTGTCAGCGAAATAACAATCCCGCAAGAACCCAAACAACCTATTGGCAAAACTCTGGAAGAAGAATACGAAAACTTAAATCAAAAAATGATAGAAGAAAGTCGGCCGATAGAACACACGCGCACTTGCCCAACAAACATAACAACGGTCAAAGAAAAGGATGTCCCTCAAACGCCCTCAATTTCCGAACAAAACAAAGAATTACCATTGACGTATCCCCCTGAAAGCCTATGGAATACAATTCCAACATCCACTGATAAAAACATCAATAAAATCTAAATAAATTCTTGATTCATTAATCTGTTTTAACTATTATTCCTCGCAGAGAATAATATTCTCCCCCCGGTTATTAAAACCGCTGTTCGTTAGTAACTTCCTTATAATAAATTCATAAGGGGGAATTATATTTTAAAGGAGCTTATACATGACTTGTACTCATCAATGTTCTCGTGAAGTAGAACAAATGTGCCCATTGTACAAAGGTGCCAGACATGAACCTGCACCTATTCCTGAAGAAGGAAAATGGGTAAAATCAAAACAAATTTCTGACATTTCCGGTCTGACACACGGTTGTGGTTGCTGCGCACCGCAACAAGGCACTTGTAAATTGACTTTAAATGTAAAAGAAGGTGTGATAGAAGAAGCTTTGGTTGAAACTATCGGTTGTTCCGGAATGACACACTCTGCTGCAATGGCGGCTGAAATTCTTCCGGGTAAAACACTTTTGGAAGCATTAAACACAGACCTAGTCTGCGATGCCATAAATGTTGCTATGAGAGAATTATTCTTGCAAATCGTTTATGGTCGTACACAAACTGCATTCTCTGAAAATGGTCTACCGATTGGAGCAGGACTTGAAGATTTAGGTAAAGGATTACGTTCACAAGTTGGTACAATGTATTCAACAAAAGTAAAAGGCCCAAGATATTTGGAAATGGCTGAAGGTTACGTTCTAAACGTAGGCGTTGATAAAAATAACGAAATTATCGGTTACAAGTTCGTTCATTTAGGCAAAATGATGGAAGCTATCAAAAATGGCACAGATCCTAAAACTGCCTTTGAAAACAATGTCAAAACATATGGTCGTTTTGATGAAGCCGTTAAAGTAATTGACCCGAGAAAGGAATAAGCTATGCAACAATTATTTGAAGGTTATGATAGAAGAATTGAAAAAATCACTCCCGTATTAGCAAAATATGGTTTTTCAAAAATTGAAGATGCACGTGATTTATGTTTATCCAAAGGAATTGATGTAGAAAAATTAGTCAAAGGTATTCAACCGATTGCTTTTGAAAATGCTGTGTGGGCATACACTTTAGGTTGCGCTATTGCTCTTAAAGAAGGTGTAAAGACTGCGTCTGAAGCTGCAGAAAAAATCGGTGTAGGACTACAAACTTTCTGTATTCCGGGATCAGTTGCTGACCAACGCGAAGTTGGCTTAGGACACGGAAATTTAGCCGCAATGCTGTTAAGAGAAGAAACAAAATGTTTCTGCTTCTTAGCCGGTCACGAATCTTTTGCTGCCGCAGAAGGTGCTATCGGTATTGCACGTTCCGCAAACAAAGTAAGAAAAGAACCATTAAGAGTTATCTTAAACGGTTTAGGAAAAGATGCTGCATACATTATTTCCCGTATCAACGGCTTTACATTTGTCGAAACCGAATACAACTACAAAACAGGAGAATTGAAAACTGTTGAAGAAAGACCTTTCTCCGACGGTGATAAAGCAAAAGTAAAATGCTATGGTGCAGACGATGTATCAGAGGGTGTTGCTATTATGATTAAAGAAGGCGTAGATGTTTCTATTACCGGTAACTCTACCAATCCGACTCGTTTCCAACATCCGGTTGCCGGTACATACAAAAAATGGGCTGTTGCAAATGGTAAAAAATACTTTTCCGTAGCTTCCGGTGGTGGTACTGGTCGTACCTTACACCCGGACAATGTTGCTGCCGGTCCGGCTTCTTACGGTATGACGGATACCATGGGCAGAATGCACAGTGATGCCCAATTTGCCGGATCTTCATCTGTTCCTGCACACGTAGAAATGATGGGTTTAATCGGTATGGGTAACAACCCGATGGTCGGTGCAACTGTTGCTGTAGCCGTTGCTGTTGAAGAAGCTGTAAATAAATAATTTCAGTTTTCAAACAAACAAAAAAGAAGGGCTTAATAATAAGTCCTTCTTTCTTATTCTTACGATAACCGCATAAAACATTATCCACCACATACTTCATAGTTAAAACCGATTACTTATTAACACAAACTACCGCGATATTTAACCTTGGAAACATTCTGAAAATATGATATAATATTCACATATCGGAGAAAAGTTCATGAGTCGAGATAAAGAAATATTTGCTAAATTAGCTGATCTTCCGCCTTTACCTAAAGGCTATGTCAGACTTGTCCATCGTTGTATAGATAAAAGTACTTTCGGTCCGAATAAAACTGAAAGTATTCAAAAAAACGGCTTAGTTTTTAATCGCCATGTTACAGATATTGCTCCTTCAGAACGCGGCGGATCATATTCTCAACCATCATACATGGTTTCAGTTTTTACCGAAAAACAATTTTGGGATCATCTCCGCGAAGATAAATTCGGATGTTATGATGATGCACGCTATGCTGATACGCAAATTGTATTTGATGTCCCTCTAACTGAATTTGCTTTCTTAGAAAGTTTCGGCTCCAAAACTCATGGCAAAATCGATTCTAAGTATATCGTCGGCGTAATTCCGAATATAAATGCCACCAATCAAAACTTAAAATTATCACAATGTTACATTGACAAAGCCCGACATATTTCAACCCGCAAAAAAGATTATGACCCACCTCGCCCGAATAACTTAAAACAGATGATACAAAAATACTATCAAGAATCCGGTTCTAAACTGAGCAAAACAGATTTTTTAAGAATAATTGCACAAGAAACCATAAAAGAATTAAAAAATCTTCAAAGTGACTTAGAATACAACTCAATAACCCCAAAGAAGCCTCAAAAAACACTCTCCGAATACTTACAACATCACCATCGCAAATATCACTATTAAAATAAAAAAACCTTTTAAAACTAAAAAAACACCTTCCGAAACGGAAGGTGTTGCATTGGTGATCCCAACGAGATTCGAACTCGTGTTGCAGCCTTGAGAGGGCCGCGTCCTAGGCCTCTAGACGATGGGACCATATAAAAACATATCTTTGATAATACAAATATATCTATATTGCAAGCATTTTTATAAAATTCTGCCAACAAAAAGCGGCAATTTTCCAATTACCGCTTTTCTTTCTTTATAAGAAGTTATTTCTTCTTATATGTCTTATCAACAATCGTTTGGATTAAAATATATAATAAAGGAATAACAATCAGTCCGCCTAAAGTGCCAACTAGCATTCCGGAGAATACCGGTACACCAACGGCAACACGAGAACCGGAACATGCGCCTGTTGCCCATACCAAAGGTAGCACACCCAATATGAAGGTCAACGCAGTCATCAACACAGCTCTGTACCGCTCTTTTGTTCCGATAACCGCAGCATCCAAAATTGAAGCTCCTTTTTCGTGTTCTTCTTTAGAAAATTCCACAATCAAAATAGCATTTTTAGCTGCCAAACCAACTAATAGTACTAAACCTAATTGTGCATAAATACTAAGAGGTAAACCGGAAATAAACATACCGGCAAAAGCGCCAAACATCGCCGTCATAACCGATAAAATAACTGACATCGGAATAGACCAACTCTCATATTGAGCTACTAAGAATAAATAACCGAACAACACAGCCAATGCGACCAAAATACCGATTTGCCCTTGATTTCGTTTTTCCTGCAAGCTCATTCCTGACCATTCATAAGCATATTTATTGGAAAGAACTTTATCAGCCAACTTTTCTACTGCTTCCATAGCCGCACCGGAACTTGAACCTTCTGCTGCCATAATATTAATTGTTGCAGCAGCGTATTGATTATAACGATCTATCGCACGAGGCAAAGTTACACGCCGAATTTCCACCAAACTACCTAGTGGAACCATATTCCCAGAATTACTTTGAACATACAAATTCTTTATGCTGTCCAAATTTTTACGGTATTTCCAATCGGCCATGACCATAACCTTATTAGCTTGCGTACCAATATTAACATCGTTTACATACATAGAACCAAGATAAGTTTGCAAAGTAGAATAAATACTTCCGACAGAAACATCCATAATCTCTGCTTTTTCACGATTAATATCCAAATACGCGTGAGGTGTCTTAGATGTAAATGTGGAATAAGCCATTGCGACTTCAGGTAACTTGTTTAACTCCATCAAAAACTGATTCAAAGTTTTTTCCAAAGCAATCATATCCGAATTCTCAATTGATTGTAAACGCAAATCCATACTGTTGTTATTACCTAATCCCGGAATAGCAGGTAATTCAAACAACATGATACTTGCATCTGTAATATTTGACAAAGCCTTATTTAAACGCGATCTGATACTCGTAGAAACATCTTTAGCCTCTTTTCTATCTTTCCAGTGTTTTAAAGCAATCACATTAAAACCAACATTTTCACCTTGTCCGGCTAAGATACTATATCCGCGCAAATTCATAACTGAATCGATTTTCGGTTCAGCCTCCATATATTTTCTGGTAGCATCGATCACATCCAAAGTTCTTTTACCGGAAGCGCCTTCTGGTAATTGAACATTCGCCAAAATTACACCTTGGTCTTCATCAGGTAAAAATGATGATTTAATGCTGGCAATAGAAAACATATTTGCGACAATTAATCCAATGATAATCGCTGCAATGATAACCAATTTACGTCCGATAAACTTAACAATATTCAGATAAAAATTTCTTGAATAGTTAATTAAGCACTCAAATCTATATAGGAAACCTGATGTTCTTGTTTGAATAGGTCTTAACAAAGTAGCACTTAATGCCGGACTTAATGTCAAAGCATTAATACTTGAAAATAACACTGCAAAAGAAATAGCAATTGCAAATTGTTGATAAATTCTACCGGTTACACCTCCCATAAAAGCAATCGGCACAAAAATTGCCAATAATACCAAAGTAGTGGCAACAACTGCTGAAGACACTTGTTCCATGGCTTTTTCTGATGCGGCTTTAGGCTCTAACTTTTCGGTCTGCATTAAATACAAAACACGTTCCACCACCACAATCGCATCATCAACCACCAAACCGATAGCCAGAATTAAACCGAATAATGTCAAAATATTCAGATTATATCCCATAGCCAACATAACGGCAAAAGTCGCTAAAATTGAAACTGGAATAGCTATAGACGGAATAAGTGTGGCACGCCAATCTTGTAAGAAAATATAGCAAACCAAAATAACCAAAACAAAAGTCAGCAACAATGTATAAACTACTTCCTCAATAGAAACTCTGATAAATTCAGTCGCATCAAAGAATACTTGTACATCAAAATCTTCCGGATAATACTTAGACAACCGTTTTAATTCCTTGTTTACGGCATCCATAGCTTTTAAGGCATTAGCTCCGGAAAGTTTATTTAACATAATAGAAACATTGGGTTGTCCGTCAACATCAGAAAGCATCAAATAGCTCTCAGGACCGATTTCTACTTTAGCAATATCTTTCAAGCGAACCAAACCGCCTTCAGCTTCCGTTCTGACAATAATATTTTCAAAATCTTTAGCTTCATTCAGACGACCTTTTGTTTCCAAAGAAAATACAACCTTACCTGTTCCATCACCGGGTTCTGCCCCGACAGCCCCTAAAGACGGCTGATAGTTTTGACTGCTAATAGCAGATCTGACCGTGCTAATCGGCAAATTCAAAGCTGCCATTTTATCAGCATCCAACCAAACTCTCATACTCAGAGAAGAGCCCATAACACTAACATCACCCACGCCATACAAACGACCTAAGTTATTTTTAATATTATTGGTCACATAGTTGTTTAAGAAATTTCTATCATGTGTTCCATTAGGTGAAACAGCTTGCAAAAAGGCCAAAATTTCGGATGAACTTCTTGCAACATTAACACCACGCTCTTGTACCTCATCCGGCAAACTGTTTAAAGCTTTTTCTACACGATTTTGCACCTTAACTTGTGCCAAATCCGGATCTGTACCAATCTCAAAACTAATTCGTAAATCATATCTTCCGGAGTTATAAGATGATGATTCCATATACATCATATTATCAACACCATTTACCTCTTTTTCAATCGGAATAGCCACTGTATTGGCTACGGTTTCTGCACTTGCACCGGTATAATCAGCTGTAACGGTAACAGTCGGAGGAGTAATTTCCGGATACATCGCAACCGGTAAAGTAAAAATAGCGATAAGTCCTGCCAAACTCATAAAAATAGCAACAACCACCGCAAAACGGGGTCTATTAATAAAAAACTTTGAAAACATAACTCGTCCCCCTACTAATTAGCCTCTACAATGTTTACCTTAACATTCGGTCTAATCATTCTGTTTTGCATACCACTAACAACAACCCTCTCACCGGGTTTAATGCCACTGCGAATAACTTGTTTACTATCAAAGGCTTCACCTAACTCAACTTTTCTAGCAGAAAGTAAATTTTCTTTATCCACAACAAAAACTTGAGAAATACCATCATTTTGAATAACTGCCACTTCAGGAATTACAATTTTTTGCTTAGGTTTATCCGAAGTAATAAACATTTTCACATATGCCCCTGGTTTCAACAAACCTTTTTCATTATTAATATCTGCATACACAGCAACCGTTGCAGTGCCGAGATTTATTTCGTTGTCGGCAAAAACTTTCGTTAGCTTCTCTCTTAAAACTTCTCCACTGGCTAATTCAATATTAACCACAAAATCCTGCAAATTTTGTTCTCCTGCATATTGCATTTCCAAATATTCTTTATCTGTCAAAGAAAAGGCTATTCTGATTGGATTAATTTGTACAACTTTTGCCAAAGCTTCTGCTGATGCTGTAACATAGTTACCCACTGTTACCTTCGTCTTACCGATATAACCATCAATATATGCTTTTACTTCTGTATTATTCAAATCAAGTTTAGCTAAATCTAACTGAGCTTGCGCTTGAGATACGGAAGCTTTTGCCTGAAGATATGCACTCTCAGCACTGTCATAAGTAGCCTTAGACGCAATATTTTTTGCACTCAATTTTTTCTGTCTGTTATAATCGCGCTTTGTTTTAGTCAAATTCGCTACGGCACTCTCCAACTTAGCTTTAGCCAAGTCATAATTAGCTTGGTATTTATCTTTATCTATTATAAACAAAGGTTGATCTTTGGTAACATATGTACCTTCAGTAAAGTTAACTTTATCCAAACTACCACTGACCTTCGCAACAACATCAACACTGTTAATAGCCTCAACCAAAGCCACATAGCTCTTAGGATTATTGATAATTTCTTTCTTTGCTTCCGCCACTGCAACATTAATCGGTGGCATACCATTCTGCTGCGTCTTCTGCCCGAACAAATGACAACCGGCACCCACTGCTAGCAAAACAAAAGCGCCCAAAATCAAATATCTTTTATTCATAATTTTAATACCTTTTAACTCATTAAATTTATTTTTCATCTACTTTCTAATCCCATCAAATAATAATTTCAACCCCATTCCAACCATATCTTCAACTTTCATATTATGACTTCTACTAAGTGAAGAAAAGACAATTCCGGTATAGGTAGATAGAATAATATGTTTTACTAGCTCAAGATCCAAATCATCTTTCAATTCACCTCTGGCTTTTGCTGCCACCAAAACTTGATTAATTCTCTCCGCATGATAGTGTTTTGCTGTATTCAAAACTTTACCAACCCGATCAATTACTCCTTCTGACCATTCCATTTGGCAAACTACAAAACGACTAAATCTAGCAAATCTGAGATCTTTTGCACTAGCTCGGCACCATAACAAAAAATAGTTCAACAAGCTATCTAAATTATTTTCTTCTGACATTTCAGGTCTTAACTCCTGATATTTCCGTCCCATATACTCTATAATTAACGCAGCAACCAAATCCGCCTTATTTCTAAAGTACCAATACACCGCCCCTTTTGTAAATCCGGCACGTGCAGCTATCTCATCAAAAGTTGCTTTTGCATAACCTTTTTCCGAAAAAACATCTAATGCTGATTCCATTACAGCTTGTCTTGTTTTTTCTGCATCTTCTTTACTTTTTCTGGCCATAAAACCTCCTAGATTTAAAATACCTACTAAAATGTATATTTACTACCCATAAAGATACTAAAAAGTATATAAAGTCAAGTTGTTTTTAAAAATTGATTAAAAATTAGAAACTTAACTACAATTCAATTTGTATATTTGAAAGCATCGCATGAAACTTTTCTTTATTTGGACTGGCAATATATGCTCCTACTTTAACCTCTTCATAGCTTTGCATATAAAACAGCCTCATTTTAATAAAATCAATTCCGTCTAACGAATACGAAACAATATAATCATCATCCACTCTATTAAGTCTGAACCAAATATCTTGAATTGATTTTTTAAGAGAAAATCCACTCCAATCTGAATGTCCTCCGATCGTCAACGAGGATGCAAGCACATCTCCGTCTTCATCATCATTCATTATAGAAGCTTTAAACCAATTACGTTCGTCTATCCGTAACATAATTCCACATTGCGAAAACTTATCAATTTCATCAAAATGCCATTTCATTGTCAAAATAAAATTTTTATCCTGACGACTAAAAAAGAAATGTCCGCTATCTTTTTTAAATCCCCGATGAATACTCTGCCAAAAATCCGTATTTTTTTTGGCATAAATGTCCATTGCCTCACCTTCAAAACGAACATTTTCCGGATCATTATACCATTCAAAATTTTCTAATGTTTCAAAAAGCATTAAAAATTCCTCTCCACCGCCTCATCAAAAGCTTTTAACGCATTTTCCAACTCTTTACTTTTATTTTTAGGAGCAACAATCTGCAAATTTATAATTTCATCACCGGCACCACTTTTTGTTTGCACCCCTTTTCCTTTCAAACGCAGTTTTTCTCCACTCGACGAATAAGGCGGTATTGTTAAATAAACTTTACCGGATATTGTCGGAACCACAACCTTAGCCCCTAATATGGCTTCTTTAAGAGAAATCGGCAAATCCATTAAAATATTTTTACCTTCTGCAATAAAATAAGGATGACTTTTCACATTAATTGTAATCAACGCATCCCCATTTGCCCCGCCATTCAAACCATTTCCGCCTAAACCTTTTAACCGCAAAACTTGTCCATCCGTCGTACCTGCAGGTATCTTAACATTTAATTTCTTGCCATTCATAACTAAATCTTTTTCTATACCACAAACGGCATCCAGAAAATCTACTCTTATTGAATAGGAAAAATCCTGTCCCTTCTGCGCACGCGGACGTCCATAACTTCCTCCGCCAAACTGACTAAATACATCATCCCCAAATAATGAAGAAAAATCAAATCCTGCCCCGTCAAAACCATTCGATGAATAGGTATGATATCCGTGATTTCCTCCAAATCCTCCGCCAAAACCACTGGTGCCGAAACCTGTCGGTTTTCCATCAGCATCTATTTCATTGTTATCATATTTTTTACGTTTATCTGCATCACCCAAAATATCATAAGCAGCAGAAATCTCCTTAAACTTCTCTGCTGCATTTTTATCATTCTTATTTAAATCAGGATGATACTTTCTGGCTAATTTACGATATTGCGATTTTATTTCAGTCTGATTTGCTGTTTTACTAATTCCTAATACATCATAAAGATTCTTTGTCATTTCATTTCTCTATCAACTATTCTTTATTTTATATATAGGAAACTGCAATTTAAATTGCAAGACTCACACAATCAAAGGTCGCGCGCATAAATCCGTTATGATACAAATTGACTTCACGCAAATACGGCGAACCATCAGAAGTCACATCAGCACAATACAAAGACGCTAAAGGAGAAATCTCATCTACCCGTACATTTTTATATTGATAAGTAACATAATCTGCACCTTCTCCGACAACAAAAACATCATTTGCGGTAATATTTCTTTCTCCACTCAAGCTCTCGTTTTGAGCATATACTTCAGCATTATCAACTTCCGAGATCTCTGGTGAATTCTCTATCATGTCTTCTTCTGCCACATAAAACTCATCATCAATCACATTTTCTGTATAATATCCTTCATCAACAGGATTATGATTTTCATCCATTAAAATATATTCCGTTGAACAAGCACTAAGCATCAACCCCATACTTAAAATCCATAATTTATTCATCATTTTACTCCTACTTCAATTCGTTATAAATTTCTTTTCCGGTATTTTCCAAAATTCGCATAATCTTCTGGTTTTTCGCGCTGTTTGGACGATTATTATCAAGTTTTTCCACCATTTTCTGTAAATCTCTGCTAAATTTTTCCACATTTCTCAGTTTTTCCAGATCATCTTGCAAATCTCTATCGTGCATTTTATGATTAACAATAACCTTTAATGTCGCCATATATTTCGCTTGATTTAACGAAGTTGACTGAGCTAATGCACTATCTGCAAAAAATGCGCAAAACAAAAATGTTAAAAAAAATGATTTCATCCTCTTACTCCTCTTTATAAATAAGATTATGCTTGCTTAAATATGTAAATATCATATATAACTTAATAAAATCTAAAAAGAATTCATTAACCGGATAAAAAGTAAAGATATGAAAAAAACACTTTGGATACTTATTGATAATCGAATTGGAAGCCGTCATCAAGCTGAAGGTATCGCTAATTATTTAAACGATTCAGATTTTGACATTGTTTATAAAAATTTATCATACACAAAATTTGCAGGTTTACCCAATTTTATTCGTGGTCGATCCCTATTAGGTCTAACTTCGGAATCAAAACAAGACATTCAATATCCCTATCCGGATTTTGTTTTATCCTCTACCCGCAGAACTGCACCGATAGCTAGATATATAAAAAAGAAAAATCCAGCAACTAAACTTATTCAACTCATCCATATTGGCAGAACGGGTCTAAAAGATTTTGAACTTGTTTTTGTTCCGGAACACGATCGCTATAAAGTAAAAGCTGAAAATATCCGCTACACAATCGGTTGTCCTCACTTCATTACCTCCGAAAAATTATCCGAAGCAAAAAAAGAATGGGAACCGGTATTTGCCCATCTTCCACATCCTATAACCGCGTTAATTATCGGCGGAGCTATAAAAAAGCATAAATTTTCAATAGAAAACGCAGAAGCACTTGCAAAACTGGTAACCGAACAGAAAAAAAACGAAGGAGGCAGTCTTCTGATTACAACATCTAGGCGCACCGGATTACCTGCTGAAGAAAAAATCATGTCCTATCTGAAAGATTTTCCGAATTATGCATACCTATGGGGCGCAAAAGATAAAAACCCATACTTAGGATTTTTATCTTGCGCAGATAACCTCATCGTGACCGGAGACTCAGTATCCATGTGCTGCGAGGCCACAGCTGCACAAAAACCGCTAAAAATTTTCACAGGGACAGATTGGCTAACCCCTAAACACCAAAAATTTGTTCAATCCCTTTATGATAGCGGATATGCCAGTGACTTATCAAAAGCAGACAAGATTAGTAAACTCCCCACAGATGTTTTGAATACCGCAAAAGAAATAGCAGCTCAAATAACTAATCTTGCTCAAGTTTAAGATGATACTGCTCAAATATTTTAGCAACCTCATCTTGAATCTCTCTAATAGATAAATCTTGCTTTAGTATTTGCAATACCGCCTCAAAAAGAACTTCCACATCATCAATACTAAGTACTTCTTCGGGGCGCTGCGCTTTTTCATTACTACGAAGCCCGGCATATGGATTCTCACCTGAAACCCATTTACCTAAAAAATGCTGATTGTGATTCATTTCATCTTGGACATTATTGTACTTATATGCCTTTTTCAAAGCTTCATCTATATTTTGCACCGTCCATTTATTATCCTCATCGTCTGAAAAAATATATTCTGAAGTTCTGGCAACAGTTCTTAAAGTAATAACAGACTTCTGCACCAACCCTTGTAATTCTTCGCATTTACCGATGATATCTCTCAAGACATTAACTTCGGAATCCCCGGAATTCTCAAAATAACGAATAATACATTGTTCATGAATTTGAATATATAAATTTTTTAAAAACATTATCCTTTTATCTATTCTCATAATATATCTCTTATTGTTAAAACAAAAACTACCTTTAGGTTATATTGTATATTTTTTCTACTATCAAGAATAAAATATGTTTCAAATGCGAATTTTCTAATTTACTCAAGATTTAATTATAAATTAAGTTTTTAGAATTATTTTCAATTTGCTAAAAAGGAACAACAACGATGAAAATACAACAAAGATTAATTTCGCACGCCAAAAAACTAGTTGGAAAATTTCCACTAAATGTAAAAGATAATAGCGCAGGAGGAGTCGCTTCTGCCCTAATAACCAAACAAGGACATATATATACCGGCATCAGTATGAGCATAGACTGCGGCATAGGTTTTTGCGCTGAAGCATCTGCTATAGCAGAAATGCTGAAAAATAGAGAAACCGAAATAGAAATGATTGTCGCCATACATTACAAAGAAAATAAAATTATACCTCCTTGTGGCAGATGTCGTGAACTAATATATCAAATTAACAAAAACAATATTAATACTCAAATAATACTTTCAGAAACCGAAATTACTTCCCTAAAATCCTTGCTTCCCAATATCTGGCTTGAAAATATGTAATCGGATTAAGGCATTAAACAAATAATGGTTGCATATTTTATATAAAACTCTATAATATAGAAAATTATAGGAGATTAAATATGATTATACAATCAAACAAAGTCATCACATTACAAAACCGCAAAACTTGCATTAGACTAGCTGATATTGAATGGGAAACAATTAATACGCTTTGTGAAATGGAAAATTTCAAACGCAAAACTCTCTTTGAACTGATTGAAAAATACAAAGATCCTAAATGCGGTCTTACATACGCTATTAGATTATTTGCCACAATTTATTTTCATCAGTTTAATATACTAAATGCATCTAAAAACATCAAAAGACATCAGAATAGTCCCATTTTTGCAGCTATAATGGGTATAAAGTAATCAATTTCTATTAACCGAAGAAGTGCCTGATTTTCCCTCAAACCAAGCCGGTTCGCCATCTTTTCTTTCCCTTACCACAACCGGCTTGTTTATCTTATCCTCTAAAACATCTTCTACATTTTTATCATCGGCTAATCCAAAAATACCGATAAAATCACCATTATTAACAACAAATATAAAAGGACGATTCGCTACAAACATCTTTTCCACTTTCGTCTCATCTTTTTCAATCACGGATTTTTTTTCGTCTGCCAATACAAATTTATTAATCAGCAACACATCTTCAATATTTGTCAATGCGTCATAATTAATCATTTTTGCAAAATTATGACTGGGCTTAAAAATACTTCTCACTCCCAATTTTTCATAATATTTTTTCATATCTTTAAGCTGATAACTAAGTTCTATTTTAGGTAACGACAAATTTACCCAAACATTCTTATCAAACGACGGCTTTAACCTCCGTGGATCTAAATTTGTAACAAATTTATAAAAACTAATATTTTCACGCGGCATCACAATAGTAATATTATGCTTATTTCTGGTTTCCAGACGAACAGCTCGAACAACATCATCTTCATAATAATCTGCCTCAATCTTTTGTTGCATCATGAAGACAACACCATCTGTTCCATCTATATTATGAAATATTTTTCTTTTTGTATTTTTTTCATCAAAAGAAGATATAAGCCCATCTTCAAACACAGCAACGGAAGATACAAAAACTCTCTCTTGAATTTCCCGATAATCAATTTCCGCTTCAAATTTTTCGGCTAAAATCTCATTTATCCAACTATTGATAACTTCAACTTTTCCTTGCAAGCTCCATGTTTCCACATCGAACTTCTTCTTCATGCTCTGTTCATAATATCCGTTAAATATATCTCCCCAGAGTGCCGTTTTGATACGCATCCCCTCTTTTTTCTTTTGTACATACTTTCCCCATATTTCAGTAGTATGTGCCAATCTCAAAAACGGAACAATTTTTGAAAATTCAAACAAGGAAGCATCAACTACACCCTCTGCCATAATCAAAGATGTTATTTGAATAGCAAGAGGCGAGATCACAATATTTTCTTTCAATGGTAAGTGAAAGGTTGATTTAAGATCATCGGCAGCTTTTTTTAAACGCCGCATGTTTTTAAAATTTCCCTTTGTCTCAGGCTTTATAACTTGTTCCAACCCCAAAACTTTACTATTCTGCAAATCTCTTTGAAAAATAAGCTCATTGCTTGGCTTATCAGTCACAAACCAACCTAGTCTTTCGTTCTGAGCATAACAAACATCAGAAATCACCCCGAATATAGCGAGAATCACCCACAGTTTTCTCATCATGCACTCCTAAATTTTATACTAAATAACACATAACACACAAAAACTTAATATCAGATTACTTAGCGCTCTTTAAATGATACAAATAAAAGTTGCATATTATTTTTTATATATTATTATGATAGCAAATAAAACAATAAAAGGAGATTATAATGACAAAACAAAGCAATCGTGTAATCTATATTTACGAAAAAAAAACAAGTATGTGCCTTGATGATGCGGAATGGGATGCCCTTGACAGTATGTGTGCCACAGAAAACACAAATCGTAATGAATTGTTATCGCTCGTTAGCACATTTAAAGATGCTGATGTCGGATTAACCACCGCCACCCGCATTCTGACTCAGTCATACCACTATCACGCCTCAATGATACAGTTAAAAAAGAATAGCTTAAAAAACAACAGTATTACTTCCCCGCTTTTTGCGGCTATACAAGACATATTATAAACAATTATAACACACTTTAAGACCTCATTTAGAGGTCTCTTTTTTTTTGTTTGACGAAAAGCACTTTATAGGATATACTTAAGGGAGTAACTTATAAAAAAATATATTATCATGAAGACAAAAAAATTTTTAAGTAGTCTAAACGACTACTCGTTAGTACTTACATTGGCGGTAACAATATTCCTCTCTATTATACTTGGGATAATAGTCCTGAGAATAATAAGCATAGGAAGCAACGCGGAAGAAATTGCCGCTAACATTAAACTGTTGGCCACAATTTCATATTACGCATTAGGAATAATATGTATTCTGTTTGCACTAAATGGAATTTATAATCTTGTAAGAAAGCTTATAAGGAAATAAATCCAATGCTATTAAAAAACTCCCCCTAAAAAGGGAGTTTTCCTTTTGCATAAAAAAAGAGCCTTTATCAGACTCTCTAACATGGTCGGGACGAGAGGATTCGAACCTCCGACTTCTTGCACCCCATGCAAGCGCTCTACCAGACTGAACTACGTCCCGATACCTATAACTCTATATAATGATAAACGATAAATTGCAAGAAAAATTCATCATCTCACACAAATTATACAAGTATTTTCCAAACAATAAAAAAGGTCGCAGAAAGCGACCTCACAAAACATCATCTAAAGATTATGCTTCTGCCTTACCGGCAATAACTTTTTTGATTTTCTTAGCTTCAGATGTCAATTTGCCATCCGGAGTAGACATCAAATAAGCATCTAAACCACCTTTGTGTTCAATAGAACGTAATGTTTTAGTGCAAATCTTCATTTTATAAACTTTACCTAAAGCTTCACTTAAAAGTGAAACAACTTGTAAATTCGGCAAAAAGCGACGGCGAGTTCTATTGTTTGCGTGACTTACATTATTACCGCTCATAACACCAGTGCCGGAAATTTCACATTTCTTAGCCATTTTTTTATCCTTTACTCATAAAACTTTTGCTCATTAATACAAACATTCTCTCAATAAGTCAAGCAAAATCTTATCAAAAAACTAAAAAAAAGCTGGATTATTAAGAAAAAGCGAAGTATAACATTATCTCGCAAGTGTTAAATGTGTACCCGTAGCTCAATTGGATAGAGTGTTGGCCTCCGACGCCAAAGGTTGCGAGTTCGAACCTCGCCGGGTGCACCATTTTTTATTTTACATCTATCAGAAAAATACCTAATCAATAAATTATCCCAAATCTATTTCTAAATAAAAAATTACGAAAAAGACAAAGAAAATCCTCTCAAAAAAATCAAATTTGAGAGGATTTAGTTTTTTCCGAAAGATAATTATTTACCCAACAATTCATCCGCCAAAGCTTCAATTTGTTTAATATCGTCATCTTTCATGGCAGATTTAATCGAAACAGTATTTTCCAAAAATGTAATATTTTTCAAAGTTTCAATTTCAGCACGCATTTTCTTTGCTGCAATCGGAGCCCAAGTACCATTTTCAATAAAAGCAACTTTACGATTCTGATAATTTTTACTTTTCAGGTGAGCAATAAAGCTTTCCATACATGGGAAAATTCCGCCATCATAAGTTACTGAAGCTAAAACCATTCTATCATAACGAAAAGCATCTTCTACAGCCTCAGCAATATCATCGCGAGTCAAATCAGTAATAGCAACTTTCGGAGCACCTTTAGCTTCCAAAACTTCCTTTAACTTCTCAGCAACAGCTTTAGTATGTCCGTAAACAGAGGCATGCGCAATCAAAATTCCTTCATCCTCTGGACGATAACTGCTCCAAGTATCGTATTGCTTAATATAATGTTCCAAATTCTCAGTTAACATCGGCCCATGCAACGGGAAAATCTTTTGAATATCCAAAGTTGCAGCTTTTTTCAACAAACCTTGAACCTGAACACCATATTTACCGACAATATTAATGTAATAACGACGCGCTTCGCAATCCCACTCATCTTCATAATCAATCGTACCGAATTTACCGAAAGCATCTGCAGAAAATAAAACCTTATCTGTCTTTTCATAAGTAACCATAACTTCCGGCCAGTGAACCATAGGAGCCATAATAAAGGTCAAACTGTGTTTACCTAACACAATTTCATCACCTTCTTTAACGACAACTTTGCGATTTTCAACATCCAAATGCTCAAAAAACTGATTCATCATTGTAAAGGTTTTTACATTACCAACAACTTTTGCGCTCTTATATTTGTTCAAAAACTTTTCAATATTTGCAGCATGATCGGGTTCCATATGAGAAACAACCAAATACTCAGGTTCTCTACCATTCAATACTTTTTCAAGATTAGCAAACCAAGCTTCAGTTGCACGCTCATCAATTGTATCCATAACGGCAATTTTCTCATCCATAATAACATATGAATTATATGCCATACCATGTTCAAGCATGTATTGACTTTCAAACAAATCTAACGTTTCGTCATCAAATCCTACATAATAAATATCGTCTGTTAAATTTTTACATTCCATTTTTTTGCTCCATATCTAAAAAAACTCATTCACTATTTAATTCGCTGAGAAATAATTGCAACCATTTTTTTAAAAGCTTCATCAATTCCTAAATCAGAAGTATCAAAAATTATTGCATCTTCAGCAGGTTTCATCGGAGCATCCTTACGAGTCGCATCCCTTTCGTCCCGCATTTTCACATCAGCTAAAACCTCGTTATAGTCAGCATCAACACCTTTTTCTACAAATTCATCATATCTTCGTTTAGCGCGAATTTCAGGTTTTGCCGTTACAAAAAATTTTATATCTGCATCCGGACAAACGACCGTTCCCGTATCTCTCCCGTCATAAATTACGCCCATTGCAGGAGTCCCATCCGCATAAATTGGCTTCTTTGCGAAATCACGTTGCATCGTAAGTAATTTAGCTCTAACGCCTGCACAAGATGAAACCATTGAAGCAGCCTTCCCCCCTTTGCTGGAACGGAAATCTTTATGCTTAGAAAGTTCCATCATCCGACCAAAAGTCAACTCACCGGCTTTTTCCTCGGCTTTTTTTTCATCCGATAACTCATACCCGTCTAATAACATCATTAAACCGACAGCACGATAAATCATTCCTGTATCAAAATAAGCTAAACAATATTTTTCAGCAACTTTTTTAGATAATGTTCCTTTACCGGCAGCCGCCGGACCATCAACAGTTATAATCATATTCACCCCGCTAAATAAAAATTTTATCTATTCTTTAACATATATAAGTTAATATAATAGTACAAAATAACTTTATACAATGAATAAGACGAATAATGGCAAAAAATTTTAGATTATACATAAAAGAAGAGCTTATTTGCGATAAAATTATACCGCTTGAAGAATCCCAGGCTCATTACTTAAAAAACGTAGTAAAATATAACGTTGGCGAAACCATACACTGTTTTGATAACAAAAACGGAGAATTTTGTTGTAAAATATCTTCACTGGATAAAAAAAATCCGACCTTAGCTGTATTAAATAAAATGCGAGATTATCACAAATGCCCTGATATATGGCTTTTGTTCGCCCCCCTAAAAAAAGATAAAACAGATTTTGTAATAGAAAAAGCAACAGAACTTGGATGTTCCCGAATTATCCCCGTAATAACCCAAAACACCATAACAAAAAACATCAAAATAGAAAGATACGAAGCTCAAAGTATTGAAGCAGCAGAACAATGCCGACGCACTGATTTACCTCAAATAGCTAACCCGATAGATTTGGTAAAATTGATTCCGAATTGGGATCACGATAGACCACTTTTTTATATGGATGAAACATTAAAAAGCAAAGATTTTTTCACTGTTTTATCACAGGTAAAACATAAAAAAGCAGCTATTCTTATCGGACCTGAAGGTGGTTTTTCACAAGAAGAACTTACAATCCTTCATGACACAGTATTTGCTCATGGTGCGACACTCGGTCCTAGAATTCTACGCGCCGAAACAGCTGCAACGGCAGCTCTTTCGTGTTGGCAACTAATATGTGGTGATTGGAGTTAATAATGAAAATATTAATCGCAGATGATCATGAACTATTCTTAAGAGGATTAGACTTCGTCCTCAAAGAAAATCTAAATAATATAGAAACAACTTCTGCTCAAAGCTATACAGATATTTTTTCTACTCTAAAACAAGGCGACAACTTTGATTTAATTATAACCGACTTAGCCATGCCGGGAGCAAATTGGCTAACAGCGATTAAACAAATCCACCAAACTTTGCCGGATACACCGATTGTCATAATATCGGCTATTTTTGATAAAGAAATTTTACAACAAACATTGGATATTGGAGTATCCGGATATATTCCCAAAACAGCATCCAACAACTTAATCATTAGTGCAATAAATCTTGTTTTAGCAGGTGGAGTATACATTCCACACGAACTCCTATACAGTAATAAACCAAGCACACTTGAACAAACAAAAGATATTTTAGCTCCATTAAAAGTATTAGAAAAATTAGCTGAAAACACCCCTGAAACACCACAAAAGGGATTAACTGAAAGACAAATTGATATCGTTAAATGTATAGCTGAAGGTTTATCAAATAAACAAATTGCGTACAAATTAAATTTAACAGAGGGAACCGTAAAAGTTCATATCACAATTATCTTAAAAATATTAAATGTAAAAAATAGAACCTCAGCTGTCATAGAAGCGGCTAAAAGAGGCTATATTTCAAGCCAATCATAAAAGGACAAAAAGATGCCATCAAAACAAGAACTTCCCCCATACATAAAAGATATTTATTCTTGGCTTTATCTTCGCCCTAATTTCTACAATGTATTAGACAATTCTATTCTATTAAATATGTTAACACTTGGCTCTCATTATTTTCTTACCGAAGAATTAAAAAAAGAGATAACACCTCACTCTCATATTCTTCAGATCGGTGTAACCCTCGGTAGCCAAATAGAAAAGACATATTCTGCACTCGGAATGTTAGGATCTTACAGTATCGTTGATATAAATCCCCGAATTTTAGAGAATTTTCAAGAAAAACACTTAGAACAACATATCAACCTAATTCAAGGTGACGTTTCAAAATCCATCAAAAAAGAATACGATACAATCATCTGCTACATGTTATTACATGAATTACCGCCTCTTACCGCAAGTAAAGTTCTTAATAACATCATTAAAGCCCTAAAACCAGGAGGCAAAGCCGTCTTCATTGATTATCACCTACCCTCTTCTTATAATCCGATTAAATACCCGCAACGAGCTTTCAACCGTCTATATCAGCCATTTGCCGAAGCATTATGGAAAAAATCAATTAAAGATATGACACCCAGACCGGAACGTTGCCAATGGTCGCAACAAACTTACTATGGAGGAATGTACCAAAAAGTTGTTGCCACTAAAACGAATTAAAAAGAGAGAGTTTCCTCTCTCTTTTTTGTCCTCAAAGATTAAGATTTTTCTACATTAATTTTCTTAAACTTTTGCTTTTCAGTTTGAGATTTAGGAATAGATACCACAAGCACTCCATTTCCATAATGTGCTGTTGCTGCATCGTAATCCAAATCCCATGGCAATTGTATGGTTCTTCTAAAATGACCATACGATATTTCAGAAAAATAATTATCTTTATCGTTTTCTTCGTTTTTTTCTCCGCAAATACTCAAATATCCGTCATCAGAAATCCTCAAATCAAGGTCTTTTTCTTTAATACCGGGAATTTCCGCCATAATCTTAACCACTTCTTTATTTTCGGTTACTTGGATTTTCGGAGCCAAATCCGCAAATTCAGAATTAGAATTATCTACAAAATTCCAAAAATAATTCATCAAATTTCTAAAATCAGCAGGATACGGAGAAACCGATAAATCATGATTGTTTTGCGTCATTACAGAATTTTTCATAAAAATTTCTCCTGCAACACAAATTTATTTTTCTTCTTCAACAATTTCAATTTCTTCAATCTCTTCCGGAGAGAGATTCATGTCCTTTTCTGTGGCATCTGCAGTATTTTTAGAACCTTTAGAATTACAAGTGCCAGAATTCATTTTATCATTAGAAAATTTTGATTGAGAACTTTTCATATTAACCTCCTAAAATTAATATTATTTAAGAACAAGCAAAACTCTTTACGCGTTTTACATTCCCTAAAATAATCTTTTATCTTAAGATTTTAAGCTAAACAAAAGGGCAGTTAAAACTGCCCTTAATATCTAAAACTCTGCGGTAATATTTCTACCCATCTGCAAAAACTTCTCTGTTCGTTTTTCTTTTAACTCATCCGGAGAATATTGCATTAACTCTTTAAGTTGTCGAGAAATAGCTTCTTTAACAGAATCAAATGTCTGCATAATATCTCGATGTGCTCCGCCTAACGGTTCTTTTATAATTTCATCAATAATACCCAAAGCTTTCAAATCTTGTGCCGTCAATCGCAATGCCTCTGTTGCTTCTTTAGTCTTATCAGCAGAACGCCACAAAATTGAAGCACACCCTTCCGGAGAAATAACCGAATAGATAGAATGTTCGAGCATTAAAACTCTATTGGCCGTAGCAATCGCAATCGCCCCACCGGAACCACCTTCTCCGATAATAATTGAAAGAATAGGAGTTTTAACTTGCAAACATTTTTCAATAGAAGTTGCAATCGCCTCTGCCTGACCTCTTGCTTCTGCATCAACCCCCGGATAAGCCCCGGCAGTATCCACAAAACTAACAATCGGTAAATTAAATTTATCAGCTAATTCCATCATTCTTTGCGCTTTACGATAGCCTTCAGGTTTCGCCATACCGAAATTATATTTTATTCTTGTTTCTAAATCACTACCTTTTTCTTGCCCCATAACCACAACGGCAATTCCATCAATTTTACCGATACCGCAAACCATAGCCTCATCATCAGCAAATCTTCTGTCACCGGCCAACAAAACAAAATCCTCTACAAATGCTTTAATATAATCTAAACAATGAGGTCTGTTCGGATGTCTTGCTATCTGAGCTTTCTGCCATGCGGACAAATTCATATAAGTCCGATTAATATGTTGATTTAATTTTCTTTCCAACCTTTTAGTCTCACGAGTAATATCCATATCCTCATCTTTAGCTAAAAGTTTCAAGTGTTCAATTTTTTCTTCAATTTCTAAAATATCTTTTTCAAAATCAAGCACAACAGCTGTAGATTCAGTCATTTTTTATACCTTTAAAAAATTTAGTTTGTGTTCTCTATACCATAAAATAAAAAAAATTCACTATGTTTTTTGCAAATATACCAATAAACCTATCATTTTTTTCAAAAAAATGATGATAAACCATAGCAAAATTATCTTTTTTTGTTTGCAAAATAAGGCGTTGCACCTATAATAAAATAAATTTTAATTTGGAGTATAATTTGTTGAATATATCTTTTATTTTAGCCTCACTTACCAGCTGTTTATGGTTCTTCTATAATTTAAAATACATAGATTTTAGCCATCTCCTTACAAAAGGAGATATACCTGTATTATTTCAAGCAACTTTAATTTTAATTTTGCCGTTACTTCTTATTTGGATGATTTACAACATTATTTGTAATTTAAAAAATGAAAAAAATATTAATTTAGTTACCTCTTTCATGGCAAAACAATTAAAAAACAACTCAGACAATGCATTGGCTCTCCAACAAGCAATCAACTCTGCCGAACAAGAGATAAAACGAGGCTTCATTTTACAAAAATTTGATTTTTTAATCTCTGATACAAATGAACTTTTATCAGACATAATTAAACGAAGCAATTCAGTTTCCAGCATTCAAATGGAACATTTATGGGAACGTACATCCGGAGGAGAACATTGGCTGATAGCTAAAACAATTATTGAAATAAATGAATATCAAACAGGTTTCGCCGAGCACTTATTTCAAAAAGCCCAAAAAGATAATTTATTACGCGGCAGCATTTTGGAATTTAATGCCCGTTACAAAAATCTATGTCTTTTATTAAATCAATATGACACGCAAAAAACTTTTTACAATATGATTGAATTTGGAGCTCTGGGAAAAGTTTACCAAATACTCTCTCCTATCGTTAACAAATTATCCGCTGAGCGCAATTTACCATCCCAAGCTCAAACTTTACCAATAGAAGAAACAATTACTCCAGATACGGTTACCGAAAAACAACCGGAATTTCCTTCTTTTCTTTCAACAAAACCGAAAGCACCAACAAAAGAAGAAAAAATAATTCCCATAAATCCTCAAATACCGGAAGAAACTAAAACAGAATCTGCTGTAAAAGAAACGACTATAATCTCTGGCTTTACGGCAACACAAAATGCACTTCGCAATCTGAAAACACCTTTTATTTCAACAGAAGATACCACTCGTAAAAGAGAAAAAATCTCTTTAGATGATATTGAAAAAGAAATAAACGCCTCTCCGGAAAACAACTATGATGAAGATGAATACCCATTGGAGGTTTTATTTGATGGAAAGAATAATAAATAAATTATTTTTCACTTTAGCCCTTCTCCTATCTCTGCCGGTTGCAGCTCATACAGATATAAAAATCGTGGACAATATTTCGATGACAGGGGTTCCTAAATATAGCTCAGATTTTCAACACTTTAGTTATGTTAATCCCGATGCTCCCAAAGGAGGACGCATTGTTTTGCCGGCATATGGAACCTTTGATAATTTTAATCCGTATATATTCAAAGGAACCGCCTCAACCGAAACTGCGAATCTGACACTGGATAGTTTAGGTTATACTTCCGCAGATGACGTTGGAACAGTGTATCCGTTAATTGCCCAAAAATTTGAACTTCCCAAAGACAAATCCTTTGTGGGATTTTATATAAATCCCCAAGCTCGCTTTGCAGATAATTCCCCTATAACAGCCGATGATGTTATTTTCAGTTTCAATTCACTGATCAAAAAAGGTGCACCAATCTATCGTTTTTATTACTCAGACATCTCCGAAGTCAAAAAAATATCAAAATATCATGTTAGATTTTACATAAAGGAAAACACAAAAAATCGCGAACTTCCGCTAATTTTATCCTCCTTTAAAATATTTTCTGCTAAAGATTATGTTAATCGCGAATTTGACACACCAAGTTTAATACCACCGCTATCTAACGGACCATATATAATCAAAGATTTTGAAGCCGGTAAATACGTTACCTTTAGCCGCAACAAAAACTATTGGGCAAAAGACTTACCGACACGCAAAGGTTTTTTTAATTTTGATGAGATCAAATATGATTACTACCAAGATACGACCATCACATTGCAAGCACTATTTGCCGGCAATATAGATGTACGCTACGAATATATCGCAAAATCATGGGTAACAGGACATGAAAATGATTTAATAAAACAAGGAAAAATCAAAAAACAGGAAATTCGCCATAATCGTCCGGCAAGAAGCCAGTTTTTTGCTTTTAATACACGCAAAGCTAAATTTTCTCATCCTAAAGTTCGCCAAGCCATCGGATATGCTTTTAATTTCCCGTGGGCAAATAAAAATCTGTTCTATAATCAATATCAAAGATTAGAAAGTTTCTTTACCAACACCCCGTATGCCGCAACAGATACGCCCCAAGGATTAGAGCTGGAAATTTTATCTCGTTACCAAAACCAACTTCCTCCCGAAATTTTTTACATTCCGGTAAATGAAATTTTCCGTGATAATAACTTAAGTGACCGAGAGAACTTAAAACTTGCAGTCACACTCCTAAACGAAGCCGGATATGACTTTATTAATGAAAAAATGTGCAATCTGAAAACCGGAGAACCACTTGAATTTGAAATTGCAATCAACTCTGCCAATGGAAATGCTTTTACCCGTGTTTTATTGCCTTTTATTGAAAATTTACGCAAAATAGGAATTAAAGCCACTCCCCGTATTTTAGAGATCAATACCTATAAAAACAAACTGGATAAATTTGATTTTGATATCATAATCGGAGGATTCGGCGGAATATCTATGCCGGGTTCCGAACAAAAGGATGTATGGGGAAGTGCAGCGTCAATGGTCAGTGGTAGCAATAATATTATGGGCGTAAACAACCCTATTGCAGATGAATTAATACAAGCTCTTATTGAAACAGAAGATAATGCCCTGTATTCTGCCTATGTCAAAGCATTGGATAGAGTATTATTATTTAATCACTATGTCATCTTCAACTGGTTTTCACCAATGGATCGTGTTGCTTTTTGGGATAAATTTTCTTATCCCGAAACCACATCAAATCTCGGCATAGACACAAACACCTGGTGGATGAAGGAATAAACAAATGCACAATTATATTATAAAAAGATTGTTATTAATTCCAGTAACTCTATTTGGCATATTATTGATTAACTTTGCCGTAATTCAACTTGCACCGGGAGGTCCGGTTGAATACATGCTCGCCCAATACAAAGGGATGAACACTTCTGCCACCGGAAACATTAATTCCGGCATGCCGAATTTGAATGAACAGAAATATCAAGGTTCAAAAGGAGTCTCGGACGATTTAACTCTCGCGCTGAAGAAACAATTTGGCTTTGATAAACCGGTACATAAACGTTTTATTAAAATGATAAAAGACTACTTACGTTTTGATTTTGGAAAAAGCTACTATAAAGATAAAACAGTTTTAGAACTCATCAAAGAACGTCTCCCAATTTCTATCTCACTTGGTTTATGGTCAACATTACTTATATACCTAATTGCAATTCCCATGGGAATAAAAAAAGCACGCAAAGACGGGGAAAGATATGATGTAATAACCTCAATTATTATCTTTATAGGCTCCGCCATACCGGTATTTTTACTTGCCGTATTTTTAATAGTACTGTTTGCCGGCGGAACCTATTTTCAGATTTTTCCCCTCAAAGGATTAACATCTGACGGCTGGGAAACATTTTCTTTCTGGCATAAAGTAGGAGATTATTTCTGGCACATTACTTTGCCGACAATTTGCATTACTATCGGCGGAATTGCAACATTAACAATGTTAACCAAAAACTCCTTCATGGATGAACTCAGCAAACAATACGTTACAACCGCACGTGCCAAAGGATTAACCGAAAAAAGGATTCTTTATCATCATGTCTTTCGCAATGCCATGCTCATAATCATTGCGGGTCTTCCCGCTGTTTTAGTCAAGATACTTTTCACCGGTTCTTTACTAATAGAAATTATATTCAGCCTAAACGGACTAGGGCTTTTAGGATATGAAGCCATCATGACGCGTGATTATCCTGTTGTTTTCGGGACCATGTACATCTTTGCACTTTTAGGATTAGTCCTAAAACTAATTAGCGATTTAACCTATTCTCTAGTTGATCCACGAATCAATTTTGATAAAATATAAACACAAAAAAAGCGACGATAAAAATCGCCGCTTTTTCTTTTTCAAGCAAACTTATTTAACTTCGCCGACATACATTCCCATATCCTCAGCGGCTTTAACATAAACGCTGTCTTTGTTAAGAGCAGTCGTACCTTCTGCCACAACTTTCTCCAAAGGATATGCTTCAATTTTATCGCCTTTCAAAGCAACCATAACATCTGTTTTTCCTGCTTTTAACAATTCAACCGCTTTTGCTCCGAATGCACAAGCCAAAGCTCTATCAAATGCAGTTGGATCACCGGCGCGTTGAACATGGCCTAATTTAGTAACTCTTGTCTGGAATTCAGAATATTTACGATTAATTTCAGCACTTAAATATTCACCGATACCACCATTAATTTTTTCGCCGATAAGATTCTTTGTATTAGAAACCATTTCTCCATTTTCGGTATGTACACCTTCCGAAACAACAATTACAGCATGATTTCTACCTTTAGCTTTAACACTCTTTAATTTATTAATAACTCCGTCAATCGTATAAGGAATTTCCGGTACCAAGCAAACATCAGCAAAACCAGCTACAGCAGAATGCATAGCCAAGTGTCCGGCGTCACGCCCCATAACTTCCAAAATCAAAGCTCTTTGATGGGAACGAGCTGTTTTCCACAAAGCATCAATCGCATCAGTACAAACTTGGCAAGCAGAATTAAAGCCGACAGAATATTCTGTAATCGGTGTATCATTATCAATAGTTTTCGGGATACCAACCATTTTAACACCGGCATTGCGACAATAATTACTAACGATATTCATACTACCGTCACCACCAACAACCACAACAGCGTCCAAACCTAATTTCTCAACACCTTTTCCAAATCTTTCGGAAACAACAAGTTGAGATTCCATTTTAACACCTTTATTTAAAGACCCCAAATAAGATCCTGCTAATCTCGGCCACGGTGTGTCCGAAAAACTTTTTTCGGTTAAAAGTTCATAAGATAAAGGAGCTTCGGTCAAACCATCCGTACCATTGTGAATTCCATATACTTCCCAACCTAATTTAGTTGCAGAATTAACTACAGACAATACAACAGCATTTAATCCGGCACAATCGCCGCCACTGGTTAAAATACCGATTTTTTTAATTTCAGTCATACTTCAATTTCCTATTATTATAATAAATTACTCATTTGTTTTTTGCAGTAATACCACATAAATTCATATTAGTAACATAAATTTATTATTTTTCACTATTTTTTTTATTTCACACTCAAAATAACTTGCTTTTCATCCCAAAATATCGTATAATACCCCCGAACAATAAGAATCGCATAAGCGACCTAACACTTTTTATTGGAGCATACAGCAATGGTTAATATAAATTCTCTCAACAAGCTTCAAATTCAACTTTGTGAACTTAAACTTGAAGAAAGAAGAGTTAAATCTGATATAACCAAATTAGTAAAAAACAAGCAAATGATAGATTTCTATCAAGCAAGACAGCTAAACTCTCAAAAAAGCAGTTTAAAAAATAAAATTGATAAGCTTGAAACATTAATTAATCCAAATATTATAGCTTAACAACAGACGGACATTACCCCCTCTTTTTTAAGTAAGGTTTTGTCGTTTAAAATTTAGGTAGAAAAGATTATGAAGAATAGCAAATATACTTTTTATATGACAGGGATATTTGCTATTTTTATTTTGTTAAGCTCACTCTATTTTCTTTTTATATACAAAAACAACTATCTTGAAATATTTACAGTTTACTATAAACCGGCTCCTCTTATTAAGAGTGATATTTTCACACCGATACAAGCGGGAAGAAATATCGTCAACACCCCATCCCGAAAAGGAAAATTTACACCTGAGGAAATTGATTGGCTCAATCAAAATATGATTGGGGATAATACGGGCGATAACATTTCTCACCTCAACCGAAACTTTGCTGAAATTACGGCGCTGTATTGGATTTGGAAAAACACAACTTCTCCCTATATTGGGATGTGTCACTATCGCCGCTTTCTTAGTCTGAATTCTAATTCCTACTATCCGATAGTGGAATTTCCCTCGATGCGCTTCCGTCATTTCGGTATAAAACACCTAAATGGATTCGCTAAAGAATTCCTACGTGATATGGAATTAGAAAAAAAGTTTATCTTACCCTGGTTTGCGACTCATGACATTCTTGTAACCGAACCCATAAGATTAAATACCTATGAACAATACAAAAAAGAACACATTATTTCAGACTTAGATTCCGCACTAGAAATTATCAAGCAAAAGTATCCTCAAATGTACGATTCTGCCCTTCAAACGCTTCAGAGCGAAGATGGATTTTATCCGGCAAACATGTTCATCACACGTCGCAATGTTTTAAATAATTATGCAGAATGGCTATTCAGTATATTGCTACCATTGTACGAACAAAAGAAAACCGAATTGGCAACGCGCAATACCGAACAAAAACTTGCAATGGCATATTTATCCGAACGTTTATTCACTGTTTACCTTCGCTATCAACAAAAATATAACGGTCTGCGCATAAAAGAATTTCCGTTTGCCCTTGCTTCAAGTTTTTTCACCCCGCCGGCTAATCAAGAGTATATAACTTTAGAAACACCTAACTGGACAGATGATTTTTTAAAACAATCGGAAACCAGAATTTGTAGTTTTAACAACCAATATCGTCACTGTGGTAAATTTAAATTTTTACCGCAAAACATTCTCAAAATAAAATGGGATAATGGCGGAACATCATATTTCCGCCACCAAACAAAAAACATCTTCAAACTAAAAGAAGAATAATTATTTTTTTATAATTTCTTTTAATTTCTCTGCATATGGTTTCATCAAATCGTCCGTTACATCATTAATATCAAAAATATTAAAATATTTTCTTAAGTCCTCACCAAAACTTTTATTATCAACACATCCTCTAGCAGCTTTTCTTCGATAAAATTCTTCCCATGATTTAATAACATAATGATTGATCTGCGCTTTATTGACAGAAAGTTCTTTTGTGGCTCCAAAGTCAACACCATTTTCATCCACCCATTTCCCACAAAGCCACATATAGTGAGCACCACACCACACAACTGTTCTGGGATTAAAAATAGATTTTGGTGAAAAGGTAGGCTCTTTTGCATGACTTTTAAAATTTTCAATCACTAAACCTTTAGGTTCTTTCTCATGTCCGGAACTACCATAAATCATCCACCGCAGACTAACCTGACTGCAATCGGCATAATCTTCCATAAAATCAGAAATATTCTTTTTCTCATGTAAAACAATAAATTCATCCAAATCAATAGCTGTAAGCCATTTAGTTTCATTTTTGAATTTTGTAACTGCATCAAAATACGCATGTTCTTGAGCATCTTTACCGGGAAACAAAACATAAGTGACTAAGCCACTCTCAATATATGGTTTCAAGATATCATTCGTATCATCATTACTTTCGTTATCGTAAACATAAAAATGTTCAATTCCGATAAGTTTATGATATTCTATCCATTCCTTTAAATATGGTCCTTCATTTTTAATAATACAAAGAATTGACACATTATACTTAAACTGACGATTCTCAGTTTTTTCTATCGCACTACTTTTAGCTAATTCAAAATATTTACGAATTCCTACACCAACAAAACATTTATAGTAATTTTTTCTTTTATGTTTATTTCTAACAAACATTAAAATTATTTTATAGAATATTTTTCTTAGAGCTTTCATATCTGCCTCTTCAATCTATTAAATGAACAAAAGTATTATACCGAAACAAAATAAAAAAACACCTTGAGTTTATCTTTTTTACACAAACCGGAATTTAACTGGATACAAAAAAAGCCACCGAAGTGGTAGCCGACAAAACATAAAGTGGTGCGCTAGGCCGGAATCGAACCGGCACGTCCTTGCGGACAACAGATTTTAAGTCTGCAGCGTCTACCTGTTCCGCCACAAGCGCAAAATCACTTACAAAGAGTGTTATACAAACAAAAAAAAATAAATGCAACATAAAACTTGTATTTTTTCAAAATAAATTCTAAACTTTTTGTGTTTTAGGTATGCAGCGCATATCTTACAATAACTTATATGCGTCAGAAACAACGTTTCGGCATATTTTATAGAAAGGTAAATTTTATATGAAACCACTAAATCGGAAATTAAAAATTTCCAAAAACAAGTTTTCAGAAGTTCCGTTTCGCAAACTTGTTCCTAATATTGTAACCATGTTAGCACTATGCTCCGGTATGACATCTATTCGCTATTCCATACAGGAAAACTGGGACAAAGCCGTTCTCTTTATTTTCTTAGCCGCATTATTTGACGGATTAGACGGTCGCTTAGCTCGCATGCTTAAAGCATCCAGTAAATTCGGCGCAGAATTAGATTCTCTCAGCGATTTTATCAGTTTTGGTGTTGCTCCGGCAATTTTAATGTTCCAATGGTGCTTATTTGATCTCCCGAAAATCGGTTGGTTCTTCTGTCTTCTATATGCAATGGGAATGGCTATGCGCTTAGCTCGTTTTAATACCATGCTTGAAGATACAACAACTCCTCCGTATTGGTCACACTACTTTACGGGTGTACCGGCTCCGGCAGCAGCGGCAATGGTTCTAATGCCGATTCTTATCAGTTTTGATTTCTTGGAAGCAAAAGAATTTTTACAAACACATCTGTTCTGTGGAACTTGGATGTGTGTTGTTGCTTATCTGGAAACAAGCAGAATTCCGACAATATCACTAAAGAAAACCAAAATAAAGGCTTCCATGCTTATTCCTTTATTGATTTTTGTTACATTGCTTGCCAACTTTTTATTTACTCAAACTTGGTTAACACTCGGTGTACTGACTGCGTTTTATGCGCTGACAATTCCGTTTAGTGTCATAAAGTTCCTAAAAGAAAAGAAACTTTATTTACAAGAGCAATCAGCAGAATAATAAAAAAGAGGAGGTTCGTTAACCTCCTCTTTTCATTTACGAAACATCTAAAAAAAACTTGCATTTTAAATCATTTTAATATATATAGACAATGCTAAACGGCACCCCTGGAGGTCGTTTAGAATAAATTAATTACATAAAAAAGGATATTTAATATGTCAGAAATTACATTTAATGCTAATTTGCGTGAAAAAGCAGGTAAGGGGGCAGCTCGTGCATGTCGTAGAGAAGGTCGCGTTCCTGCAGTTGTTTATGGTGGAAAAAAAGACGCAGCTAACATCAGCTTGCATCCTGTAGAACTTGAAAAAGCTCTTAATTTGAGCGACTTTTACAAATCTGTAATCACAATCTCTGCAAACGGAAAATCAGAAAAAGTTACTTGCAAAGCAGTACAATTTGATCCCGTATCAGATATGCCTATCCATGTTGATTTCTTGCGTAAGTAATTAAAAGGATAAGAAAATGTTTTTGGTGGTTGGCTTAGGTAATCCCGGTGATGAATATGCAAAAACTCGCCATAACATTGGTTTTATGGCGGCTGATGAAATACACAGCCGCTATAATTTTTCTCCATTCAAAGCAAAATTTGATGGATTACTTGCCGAAGGTAAAATCGGTACCGAAAAAGTCTTATTGCTAAAACCACAAACTTTTATGAATCTTTCCGGCAACTCCGTAATTAAAGTTGTTACTTTTTATAAAATTCCACCGGAAAATATTATCGTTTTACATGATGATAAAGATTTAGCACTCGGCAAATTAAAAGCCAAACTCGGCGGTTCAGCCGGGGGGCATAACGGTCTAAAAAATATAGATTCTCATATTGGTCAAAAATATAATCGCATTCGCATCGGCGTAGGTTCGCCCAAAGACTATAATATGGACACAGTAAGTTTTGTATTATCAAAATTCTCCAAAGAAGATATGTCAAAATTAGAAGAAAACATAGAATTTATCGCAGATAGTATAGATAAATTAATTTCTGACGGCATAGATAGTTATTCAAATATTGTCGGAATGCACAACACAAAATAAATTCCGGTTTAGATTAATCAGAAAACTTGTTGCAAAAGTATAATATCACTGCTATAAACACCCAATAACAATAAACATTATTTAGGAGCAATCAAATGGGTTTTAATTGTGGTATTGTAGGACTACCTAATGTTGGCAAATCCACACTTTTTAATGCATTAACACAAACTATCGCCGCTCAAGCTGCAAACTTTCCGTTCTGCACGATTGAGCCAAATACCGGACGCGTTGCCGTTCCGGATGAACGTTTACAAAAATTAGCAGATATTGTTCATCCCAAAAACATTGTTCCAACACAACTGGAATTCGTCGATATTGCAGGTTTAGTAAAAGGAGCATCCAAAGGCGAAGGACTAGGAAACCAATTCTTAGCCAACATCCGCGAAACCGATGCCATTATCCATGTTCTTCGTTGCTTTGAAGACGGAAATATTACCCATGTAGAAGGCAGTGTTGATCCGATTCGCGATGCAGAAATTGTTGAAATGGAATTAATGATAGCAGACTTGGAATCTCTTGAAAAAAGATTTGAACAAACAAAGAAAAAAGCTCAAACCGGCGGAGATAAAGAAGCTGCCGTTCGGGCTCGCGTTATGGAACCAATAATTAAAGCCTTACACGAGGGTAAACCGGCAAGAACCGCCGCCCCCTCAGTTGAAGATAAAGAAGCATATAAACAATACCAAATGTTGCAACTACTAACATCAAAACCGGTACTATATGTCTGCAATGTAGATGAAGATAGCGCTGCCACCGGAAACGACTTTTCAAAAAAAGTTTTTGCCAAAGCCGAACAAGAAAAAGCTAAAGCAGTTATTATCTCCGCAGCGATTGAATCAGAAGTAGCCCAACTGGATAATGACGAAGAAAAACAAGAATTTTTATCTGCTCTCGGATTAGAAGAAACAGGACTAACCAAAATTATCAAAGCCGGATACGCCTTACTCGGATTAGAAACATATTTCACTGCAGGACCGAAAGAAGTAAGAGCATGGACATTTCTTAAAGGCTCCAAAGCACCTCAATGTGCAGGCATCATCCACTCTGACTTTGAAAGAGGTTTTATTCGCGCCGAAACGATTTCTTTTGAAGATTATATAAAATACAACGGCGAACAAGGATGTAAAGAAGCCGGAAAAATGCGTTCTGAAGGTAAAGAATATATTGTCAAAGATGGTGACTTGTTAAATTTCTTGTTCAATGTCTAAAATATGAAAAAGCTGCTGACATATCATTTATATATCATAGGATTTATTCTCCTAACAGCTTTTACTGTGTACTTAAACTGGAACTGTCCCCCAAATTATGATGAAGCGCACGCTTGGAATTTAGCCCGCTTTTTATCACCGTTAGAAATATTTTCTATCGGGAAATTTGAGGGACATCCTTTTCTTTGGTATTATATATTAATGCCGTTTGCCAAAACTAATTTTTTCTATCCCTATTCGCTGTACACTATCAATATTCTATTCATTTTATCTGCATTTTACTGCCTATATCGCTATGCTCCTCTCCCAACATATCTAAAATATTTAATCACACTCTCTGCTCCATTCTTAAAATTATACTCATCCTTTGCACGCAGTTATTCCGTTTCTATCTTTTTAAGTTTCTTAGTATTAAGCCTGTATCCCAAACGCATCCAAAAAACACCAATATATCTTACATTACTTTTTCTACTCGCTAACACAAATGTAATAGGCTTTATGATTGCCGCAATTTTCGGCTTAATGTTCTTTTTGGACATTACAAATGATTACAAACAAAACAAATGTAGCATCGGTCCTTTATACCAAACAATAACCCTGGCACTCGTAGAATTGATTTTAGTGATTACACAATTCGGCAATTATGACAAAGAAATAACTTCTCACACGCCCGTATTTCACTCTCTGAAAAAAGATTTAAACATTGCTTTTGCACCTATGAATATTTATCTTTATGGTTTCTTGAGCACACTCATCTTATACTTTTTACTTAAGAATAAAAAATATAAGGCTTCAGCTTTTCTAGGCTTAATGTGCATCGGTTTGACATTGCTATTCCGTTTCATTTATCACGGAAATCTTCACCACTACTATTTTTACTATATATCCTTAATCATTGCCTATTGGCTGGCATACCTAGAAAATAATACAAAACTGCCTATAATCACACTAATTCCGCTTACTGTGATTTCATTTTCATTTATATTTATACCGAACTATCTAGCGCAAATAAAAGAAAAAACATATTTAACTGAAATTTATAAAAGCGCCTATGCTCTTAATAAAACTTTCCCGCAAGAACATATTGAAATCTACACACCATTGCATTTTGAAGCTAACATTATGCTCCCGTATTTGAATGAAAATATAACTTTAAGGAATCAAAATATGACAGATTTCAGAGATATACAGTCTGTTAAAGAAGCCCTAATTCATTTGTATATGCCAATAAATTCTGTTACTGCAATGAAATATATACAAAAAAATCCTAATATACATATATTAGAAAGATGTGGCGAGCCAATATCTTCCAATACCGAACTCGCCTTTCATCTAAAATATAAATTAAGCAAAGAGTATTGCTTATACTCTATTTTAAAAAGATAACTATTCAATACCCAAATATTCTACAGCATCCATTGCTGCAATCGCACCACTTCCTGCAGAAATAATGGCCTGCTTATATTTTGGATCTTTGACATCACCGGCGGCAAAAACACCTTCTACATCCGTAACCGAAGATCTATCATGCGTCACAATGTATCCACGACTGTCTAAAACCAAATTTCCTTTAAAAATATCAGTATTCGGTTTATGTCCGACAGCTACAAATACGCCGTCGGCTGCAACATCTTTAATTTCATCCGTCTCAACATTTTTCAATCTGATACCGGTAACTTTTCTCGGTTCATCTTCTCCCAATACCTCTTCAACAATACTATTCCACTCAACCACAATTTTATTGTTTTCAAAGATTTTATTTTGCAAAATTTTATCAGCACGTAATTGATTTCTTCTATGAACCAAAATTACTTTATCAGCTAAGGTTGCCAAATATAAAGCCTCACAAACTGCTGAATTACCGCCACCGACAACAACAACTGTTCGGCCACGATAAAAGAAACCGTCACAAGTTGCACAAGCCGAAACGCCACATCCTAAAAACTTCTTTTCCGACGGAAGTTCCAACCATCTGGCAGAAGAACCGGTTGCGACAATAACGGCTTTTGATTGATAAGAATGACCATTTTCCGAACTGCAAACAAACGGTCTGTTTGCAAAATCTACTTCTACAATATTATCACTATAAAATTTTACGCCAAGTTTAAGCGCTTGTTGTTTCATCTTATCCATCAACTCGTAACCGCTGATTTCTTCAAATCCGGGATAATTCTCAATACTGTTAGTCATTGTTAATTGCCCGCCTTCCTGATTACCGGACACAAGCATTACACTAATTCCGGCTCTGGCAGCATAAATTCCCGCGGTATATCCGGCAGGTCCCGAACCCAAAATAAGCAAATCAGCTGTATAAAGTGCCATAATAGCCTCCTAATTCAATAGTTTCAAAGTATTTTCTCTCAACTTCTTAATCCGAAGTAATTTCTCCTTATCCCCTTGCAGTTCATAAATAACAGCCAACTGGCTGCAAATATTAAGAGTATCCTGATACTTTGTATAAAAACTTTCAACTTGCTTCATAACTTTATCTAAAGCTTTTTCCAAAAACATCGCTTTTATTTGTGTACTCTCTGCATTTTGAGCCAAAAACATATACGCCGAATACTTATCTTCTGAAGTATGATTCTCCGCCCAATCTATTTCTACTCTAACAAATGCTTCTTCATCGTCAAGATAATAATATACATCTTTAAGAGCTAATAAGATTCTATTCTTATTTTCCATCCCGATAGCATAAATCAAAGCCTGATTATAATATTCAACTGCCAAAAATGCTTTATTATTATCTTGCATATCTACAGCTTCTGTATAAGAAATATCACCCAATTTCTTATAAGTCCAATACAATATGGTGGCGATATTCACAGAGTAATTTTCATTTTCTTGGATAAATTTCATAAAGTAGCGCAATACTGTCCCGTATTGCACAATTTTTGCTTCATTATTTAGATATTTTTCTCTTTCCTGAACAATTTTATATAATCTGACAAAATGACTTTCTTCACGCGTTACAGGAGTTTTCATCATATCAATCTCTCCCCCAATATATTTCTCCAAAAGAAATATTCATTAAGGAGGAGCAAAACAATCAACCCCTCTGTATATTTTGGTATATAGATAAATTCAAACGATTATATTCGGATAAAACATCCGTCTTTAATATCTGGCAAAAAATAATTCTTTACATTAGGCAAAAAGGTTATTTTATCTACTCTCGCAAAAAGCGGACCGTCATAACAAGCTGCAATCATCTTATTTATTTTTCCACTTTCCCCTCGCATCAGAATTTCTACACTACCATCATCTTCATTCCGCACCCAACCGGAAATCTCTCCAATTTCTTGTGCCATACGCATTGCCCACCGCCGATATCCGATTCCTTGCACACGTCCCTCAATTTTTAGATAAACTTCTTTCATGCACCAACCGTTCCAATTCACCTAATTCTTCCGACAATTTTTGTTGAACCAACTTTTGCTCTTCGTCACAACCCCACTGTTTTTGCTGCTTCAACTCTTCATATAGTGCCAAATCAAAACACTCTTTTGCAGATACTTTTTCTTCAACAAAGAGAACCCCCAACAACACTGAACGCAATTTCAGAGCAACCATATATAAGACTGTCAACTTAATATCAGAACACTC
>SAMEA104404106__coassemble_176_pt1 | contig 81137 bp, 65 predicted proteins | sample SAMEA104404106__metabat2_high_PE_033 | metagenome-assembled genome bin SAMEA104404106 (sample SAMEA104404106) | Balaenoptera acutorostrata
AGTTGTAGAGTGAACAGTAGTCATCAAACCATCTTTAATTCCGAAAGCGTCGTTCAAAACTTTAGCGATAGGAGCTAAGCAGTTTGTGGTGCAAGATGCGTTAGAAACGAATTGAGTTCCTTTAACATAAGAATCAGTATTAACACCGCAAACAAACATCGGAGTGTCATCCTTAGAAGGAGCAGACATTACAACATATTTAGCGCCGGCATCAATGTGAGCTTGAGCTTTTTCTTTCGTCAAGAATAAACCGGTTGATTCAACAACATATTCAGCACCAACTTCGTTCCATTTTAAGTCAGCCGGATTTCTTTCTGCTGTAACACGGATAGCTTTTCCGTTTACTACTAATTGACCATCTTTAACTTCAACAGTACCGTTAAATTTGCCGTGCATTGAATCATATTTAAGCATATAAGCCATATATTCAACACTGATTAAGTCATTGATTGCAACAACTTCAATATCATTTCTTGCTTGCGCAGCACGGAAAACAAGACGACCAATACGTCCAAATCCGTTAATACCAACACGAATAGTCATGTTTTTATCCTTCCAATATATTATTGTGTGCAAGTAGCTCACACACATCATTATTAAATAAATCAACGATAAATTATCACGAAATCTGCTTTTTTCAAGATAAATTTTAAAAAATAAGAAAATATCCAAACAAAAGTGCATATAATAAAGATGATAGGAGTTAGAAAATAACTAATAATCTGAATATTACTTTATAACCTCACATAAAACAAAAGCTCGTCGAAGAAGACGAGCTTTTGTTTTATCATTGTTTGAAGATAAATTAACGACCATTATTTCTTGAGGCTAAATAAGAAGCTGTTTTGCTTGTCAATAAATCTTGAGCAGCTTTAACCGTATTAATTTGCTCGGAAACTTTGCCTAACTTACGAAGTTCACGATTGCTCATGTTTTCGGTATTTTTAGCTGTAATTGAGTTAATTTCATGAGCATATTTATTGGCTTTAATTAATTGTTTCTTTTCTGATTTAGTTAAAGAATCTCTCGTTTCAGGATTATTATATCTATCACGCAATTCTTGCAACTCGGTCTGTTGTAAGTAGTCTTCAACGGCATCATTTAATATTCTGCGCTCACTTCTGGAAAGTTTGATGCTCTTATTATTAAATAGGCTGACAATTTGTTTAGCCTGAAGTTCATTTAGAGTCGCACGTTCAAAAATCTCCATTTTTGAATTATCTGCGGCGGTAGTATCTACCACAACCAAAGCTTCGGCGTCATTTGTTGACGGGTTGACGCGAGAAACATCAAAAGTATCAAGATTTTTTACGGTTTCACCATCTTTAAGCAGAGCATAATTAGATTCTTCCGCAGATTTAGGCTCAGCCACATATGCAAGCATGTCATTTTCATCATCAAACTTAACCGAACTGACATCAAAAGTATCAAGATTTTCTACAGCTCGACCATCTTTATGTAATGTAAATATTTCCGGCTCAACTTGGACGGTATCTTGTACGACTTCCTGAACAACCGGTGCAGGTGCCTGTACTTCAACAACCGGTTCTTCAACTTCCGGAGCTAATTCATACATGCGTACAAACTTGTTGGCTTCAGGGGTTGTAACTTTTTCTTCTCCATCCACAGCAACTAATCCATAAGAACCGCTCTTTCCGCAGTCATCGGTTTTGAAGTATTTAACCATAACATTCCCTTTACCGGTAACGCCGTCAATAGAACCATCCACATTAACTGCATCAATAACTTTTTTTACACTTTGGAACATTTCCGGATTAATTTGCTCATCGCACCCTTGCAAATAGCACATTACGGTTTGAATTTGTGGTGCAAAAGCCCCGGTTTTATCATTAGACCAAGCAATCATCTGTTGTACGGAGAATAATGCTTGTGCTTGGCTCAAACCTTCAAAAACACCGCCTTTAGCGCGCATATCATCTGTAATTTTGCTAAAGAAGTTTTCTAAAGAGTTTTCACCATATCTATCCTTAAAGAAATTTTCCATACGATGGAATTGTCTTTCCGTAATACCGGTATTCATATAACCACCGCGCTTTTCAACGTTATTTGCGGCTAATGTTCCGTTTTCAATAGAGCCATCATCCGTGACAATTTCACCTTCAGGAGTATCTTTAACCACTTTATATTCTTTTACCGGTGCGAACTCCTCAGCATAATATTTAGGTCCGGTTTGTTCGGAATTAAATGTTTCTGCATCCAAAACCGCCTCAATTTTTTTATTTAAGGAGTCTGAGACAGCTGTAGAAACTGTGTCCTGCTTAATTGTATCATTCAAGTTTTGTGTCTTAAATGTATCTGGTGATAAAACCAAAGTTTTGGAATCCTTAATTGTGTCGTTATCTTGAGTTAAGGATAAAACACCTTGTTCTGTCTGTAATTTTACAGGTTTTCTTTCCGTATTATTTGTACAAGAAGATAAAATCGGAGAAGCTAAAGATGACATAGCTACGAGACCGATAGCTGCTTTATGCATAGCAACGGTTGCCCTCGAATAGTATACTTTAGGTGCTTCTTCAGCTTTAATTGCTAACGTGGTAATTTTTTTCATGAAAGAACTAAACATTTTACTTGTCTTGTTTTTTACTTTTTTAAAAGCATTTTCTGCAACAACAACTTGTTTTTCAATGTTTAAGCAGTTTCTGAATCCTTTGAATCTGTTTTTACTTTTTGCAGTTTTACTCTTGTTTTGCTCAAGTTCATCTGTGACTCTGGCAAGTTTTAATGAACCTAACATGTCGTTTTTCAATGTGGATTTGACCGTGTTTTTTCTTTCTTCACTGGATAGATCAGCAAAATTATCATCAGCAGCTAAGTGAAGCAATGTAGTTACTTGAGCTGCTTCAAAAAACGTATCGTTTTTTTCAGTATCGCTTAATTTCTTTTTATCGTTTCCTAATATAACGGTATTACTAACTGCTGTTTTAATTTCATCATCAGTAATCACCGAGGACTTAAGTTCGGATTCATTACTATAAACGGAACGAATGAAATTTACATTATTTTCAATTGGGGTTACAACTTTTTTGTCCTTCAATGAAGAACCTTGGTAGTGCAGGGCTTCCAAATACTGAGCAAATTGTGGATCCTTTTCACGGACCAACTCTAAGGCCTTTTTAAAATCCTCTTCCGAAGCGGATTTGTAGCCGCCGGCAATTTCATAAGCTTGTTCTAATCTCTCTTCTTTTTCATTTGTTTTCATATTCGTAACTTCTTTTTTATTAAAGCGAGCCATTATACTATACTCCATTAAATATCTGTAACTAACGGCAGTATATACTATATTTGTCGCAAATACAATACATTTTTTGACGAAAATAGTTTTTTTAGAAAAATTGTCAAGAAAAAAAGTTTAAACAAAAAGCTGTTGCGTTTTATTTGAGAGTATAATATAACTTCGGCAAGAGACAAAAGGAGCAAAAATGCGCGTAGATATATTTGATTTTGAATTAGATAAAGAATTAATTGCCAAAAAACCGGCAGAGCCACGGGATGCCTCTCGTTTATTGGATTTATCGGAAGAAACCGGCATAAAAGATCGTCACTTTTACGATTTGCCTGATATTTTGCATGAAGGGGATGTTTTAGTATTTAACAATACCAAAGTTATTCCGGCGCGTCTGTACGGCAAACGAGGAGCGGCTGAAGTTGAAGTTACTCTCTATCATCCGGAAAATGGGTTAACATGGTGGGCTTTTATCAAAAATTCCAAGCGTTTGCATCCTGAAGATATAATCACTTTCTACACATCAGAAATAGATGTTTCACAATCAGATTTTCAGGCTAAAGTTATAGAGAAAGACGCCGAAGATGGTGTTTTATTGGAATTTCTTTGTGGGGTGGATAAATTATCAAATATGTTGGAAACCTACGGATTAATGCCCCTTCCGCCATATATAAAAAGAGAAAAACCACAAACCGGATTATGGAATAAATACAATGATAAGGAAAACTATCAAACAGTATATGCCAAATACGAAGGTGCTGTAGCTGCTCCGACTGCAGGCTTACATTTTACGGATAATGTTCTTCATCGTTTAGACGAAAAAAAGATAATAAAGGTTTTTTTAACTCTTCACGTTGGAGCAGGGACTTTCTTGCCTGTGAAGACAGAAGATACTAACGACCATAAAATGCATGCGGAATACGGAATTATCACACCTGAGGCATGCGAAATAATCAATAAAGCAAAAGCAGAAGGGCGACGTATTATTTCTGTGGGAACGACCTCAACGCGACTGCTTGAAAGTGCAGCAGATGATAAAGGGGTATTACATCCGTTTAACGGAGAGACGTCTATCTTTATTACACCGGGGTATAAGTTTAAGATAATAGATGCGATTATTACAAATTTCCATTTGCCGAAATCTACTTTGTTCATGTTGATTTGCGCAATTGCCGGAACAGAACGTATGAAGGATGCTTATGCCCATGCAATCAAAGAACGTTATCGTTTTTACTCATATGGTGACAGTTCTATTTTAAAATGTGTAAACAAAATTTAACTTTTAAAGGTTAGACTACCCGCAAATAAAAAACAGCGGAGTAGTTTAGTGTTAAAGTTAGGGTTTGAGCCGGAAAAAATAATCGGATTAAATAAAAAATCAATTTTACCGGCGGTGGTCATCGGCGCATTTATTTTATACTTTTTTTCTATTTCAGAATATACGGAAACATCATATCACACGATGCACAATATTTTTTTGTTTTCCGCAATATCTGCTGCTATTTTATCTGTCTATACACACTTGACACGCTGTCTAATGTCTGTTTCCGTAATTTATGTCAATTATATGGTAATAAATAATATCCGCTATGTCTACGGAGAAGATTACATGTTTAGTGCCGGATATAATATTTGGACAACATTTCTTTTACCGAATTTGGTGTTGGCATTTTATCTATTTAAAAAAGAATATATGCACAAATATTGGAGTTTATTTTATATCTTTATACTTTCTCAAACTGCAATCATAGAAAAGTTACAAAATCATAGCATAGAAGCTGATTCGTATTATTTTTATAAGCATATCGGAATGCTAAACTATCCCGCATTTTATATTTCTTTAGGATGCATTATAATTTTTTTGATAAGCTACATTAATAAAGGACGAATTCTAACTTCTGCAGCGTTAAACGGGAGTTTATCATTATTTTTGGCCGTCCTTATGTCAGATAATTTGTTTGCATACGGATTATTTACGGCTGCCGCAGCGATTATTTGGTTGGTTTCCTCTTTATATTATATATACTATACGCAATATATGGACGAAGAATTATCAATCCATAATTACAATTCTTTTTTATATGAAACAGAACGAAAATTTCCGCTTAAATATAGTATTTCTTTGATGTATATAGATGAATACGAAAGATTAAAAAAACGTTTTGGCACACACAAAATGTTAATTTTAAAGAAAATGTTTTTACAGCGCATTCAAAATTGTAATCCGGAAATCCGTGTATATAATTATAAGAGCGATTCTTTTGTATTGGCATTCCCGAATAAAAATTTAACGGAAAGTCATATTGAAGCCGAAGACGTACGTCGAGCTCTGGCAAAATCTGTTTTTGTGTTTAATGCAAATAATCACTTACAACTGACCGTATCACAATGTGTAAGTGAAAAGAAAAGAACAGACGCGGATGCAGCGGCTGTTTTGGCGCGAGCAGAAGAAAATTTGCAAAAAGCATGTCGCTTTACACGTAATATTACGATCAAATCTTAGTTTTTTTAGCAAAAGCACGATGTAAGATATATAATCCGCCTAAAACAAACGGAAGCGAGAGAATTTGCCCCATAGTAATATGCCCCCAAATAAAACCAAGTTGTTTATCCGGCTCTCTAAAGAATTCCATGCAAATTCTGGAAGTTCCGTAAATAATCAAAAAGAGGGCGGAAATGACACCATGTCTGGAACGTATATAATCTTTTTTCCAAAGCAGATTAAGAATAACAAACATGAGAATTCCTTCGGAAAAAGCTTCATAAAACTGAGATGGATGACGAGGTAAATAACCGCCGGAGGGAAACTTTACAGCCCATGGAACGTCAGTAACTCTTCCCCACAGTTCATCGTTGATGAAATTCGCGATTCGCCCCAAGAAAATCCCGATAGGAACATAAAGGGAAACTAAATCTGTTATCATAAAATAACGGAGCTTATGTTTTTTTGCAAAATATAAAATTCCCAAAATTACGCCGACAATTCCTCCATGAAAAGACATTCCGCCATGCCATATGGCAAATATTTCAGATGGATTCTGCCAAAAATAATCATTACCATAACAAATAACATAGCCCAAACGTCCGCCGAGAATTATACCTAAAGTGATATAAAAAACAAGGTCATCCAATTGTTCTGAGGTAATCTCAAGTTTGTATTTTTTTATATTTCCGTAAACCAAGAACCATGCAGAAATAATGCCAACCAAGTAGGCGAGGGCATACCATCTGAGCGCAAAAGGTCCGATGGAAAAAACAATCGGCGAAATATTCGGAAATTCAAAAAACATAATCAGCTCCCAAATAAGGATTTCTAAAACGAACTTAATTTTATATTAATGAAAAAATATAATCCACATAAAAAACAATATTTTTTTTTAGAAAATTATAAGATATTGATAAAACTAAATTTTAGATGAAATTAAAAGTTACCGAAAAGTTAAATAAGTGGAAAACTCTACATTGTTATTGTTTTAGTATATCGGATAAGGCAAAAATAAAATTACTGCAGAAAAGGAGCAACAAAAAAGATGATGAATTTGGCAATAGAGCAAGACATGTATAATCCGTTGGACACTATTGAGGGAATTTTTGCGCGTGATAAAGTAACCTACGAACGTCGCAAAGATAATGAATTAGTCGCTGAAGTAGATGGAAAATGGGATGATATGTTGGTGTTTTTTTCGTATGAAGAGCACCTTCGTTGCCTACATATATCCTGTTTGCTGAATATAGAAACGTCTAATGTAAATCGTAGCAAAATCTTTGAGTTGTTAGCAATGCTGAATGAGAACTTATGGCTGGGGCACTTTAGTTATTGGAGCGAACAAAAGATGCCGATATTTAAGCACTCAATCATTTTACAAGATACGGAAGAACTCTTTAGCCAAAAAATTAGCAAGATTATAGAATTGAGCATAATGGAATGTGAGCGTGTTTATCCGATATTTAATGCGGTAATGCGTCAAAATGTAGAGCCGGCGCAAGCAATTTACACAGATTCCATGATAATGTAACTACCAAAATTTAAAAGTATTCAAGATATATACGATTAAAACGATTTGTACAAACACATTAAAAAAGAAAACTGCCATAAAAGATTTTTTCTTATTCTTGTGATGAAAAATTTTCTGCCCCAAAAAAGCGCCGATAGTGCCACCTAATAATTCCAAAGTATGTAACTGTATTTCGGGGATTCTCCAACTGCCGCGCTTGGCTGCCAATTTATCTTTGCCATAAGCTAGAAACGTATATAGATTAAGAATAATAATATGGAATAGAATAAATAGTAAAATCGCAGCTTTTCCAAAAAGTTTGACTTTCCAACCCAAGAAATTTTCACAGTAATATGCCGCCAGTATCATCGTAACAGCATACAAAATAAAAGTTACATTTTTTTGTATTGCTTTGAAAAGAAATACAAAAGCAAATATGATAGTGGCAAAAGTTATAGTCATGATATCTCCTTTAATTGCCGAAGAATTAACATAAAAAAAGTGAAAAGTAAATTAAAAACTTAATAAATTTTTAATTGCTTTTGGCTAATAGTTGTATAAACAATAATAATTTATTAGGAGATGCCAGATGAAAAAAATAGTAGGATTAGTAGCTTGCTTGGCAATTAGTGCCTGCGCATGTGATCAAAATCAATGGGAAGAAGTGGATAATGTCACTTTTGACGAAACGGAATACGTGACTGCTCCGGTAGTAGAAGAGCAATCTGAAACTGTAGTAACCCCACAACCGGTATATGTTCCGGCACCGCAAGTTGTTTATGATGCTCCTTGTGCAGAAGTTCAGGCAACTCCGTGTGGTTGTCAATCAGCATGTATGCAACCTTGCGGATGTCAACAAATGGTAGCTCCGCAACCGAAAGTAACTAAGACCAGAAAAATTATTACCACGACAACAACTCTGGAAGAACCTTGCGGTAAAGCAGTTTGCGAACCGATCATTACAACTCACGAAGAAATTGTACCGGTAGAAGAAGAAGTAATTGTTCCGTCAGTTGCAGAAACAGCGCCAAAAGCCGAAGTTAAAGAAGAAACTAAAGGCGATTACGTAGATATTACAGTACAAAAAGCTCCTTATGGTGAAGAAAAAGTCGTTGCTATGCAAAAGAGTTCGGCAAAAGTAGCGAACGGAATTGCTGTGAAGTATTCTCCTGAAGTTTACAATGTTGTTGCAACACGAGCAACTAATCGCATGCTTCAAGATACCTCTGCAATTTATGACAATGGCAAAACAAGAACAGTTTATGTTGAGGATACCGAATTAAAAAGTTCTGATTTACCATACGGGAGCCATCGCTTGAAAGGTGCTACCAAAGATTTAATCAGCGGTTCCAATACTTTTGACGTTGTAAATAATTCCAAAGATGCTGATTTCATTATCAAAACTTCAGCTGATTGGTATGTAAGTTCTAATAACGCAACACCGGCTTTGCAATACACTCTTTCATTAGAAGATAAGAACGGAAAGCAAGTTAACGAATGGGTTGAAGTTATCAGACAAGTAAAGGAATAACCATAAATAATGGTTAAGAATCTGGCAAGACTGTCTGTTTTTGTAGTACTGGTTTTAACAATCAGTAGTGCAAAAGCAGACAGTTTTTTTGCAAAAATAAGAGGGAACGCCTGTGAAAATGTAACCTTAAACGAAACGCGTTCAACGACGCGTTATAAAGCCTACGATAAGGCAGCATTGCAAGCTGTAAAAAGTTCTTCGTTACGCAATCAATTATCAACGCTGGATGAACATACTTTTAATGTTTTAGCATATCGTTTGGCGGATAAAGCCTTAAATGATGTTACAATCATTACCACCAAGGATGATGAAGAAAAAATTTGTGTGGAAATATCAGGTGTACTAGATAATCAAAAAACCAAAGAAATTATTGGCAATTTTCAAGATAAGGGGTTTAACCCTCAAAATGTGGCACAAATTGCCGAAGATATAAATACACTTTTACCAAAATCAATTTACGAAACAGATGAAAATTTACCACTTCTGTTTATTAAAAATTTAGAATATTACAACCATACAGAAACCGCACAATTCACTGCGCTGATAAAAGAAAAAATAGCTTTTGAACCACGTGTTTTGATAACGGATAAACAAGAATTGGCAGATTATTTTATAAAGCCGAAATTGATGCGTTCGCAAATGGAGAAAATTACTGATGACAAATTGCGATTTAGTATGTCAGCCAAGATAGAAGTAACCAAAATAGATGAGACAGTTGTACTGTCTGAAGTTCAAAATCGTTATATCATCATAGAACAAAAACAAAATCCCCAAGAAATTGCCCACAAACTATTACAGAAACTTCTTGAGGATTGTTTACAAAAAATGTCAAAACGAATTAACGGATTGCAAAAATACTAATTATTTAGACAGCCAAAATGTAGCCGGTCCATCATTAACTAATCTGACTTTCATATCTGCTTGGAAAATTCCATTTTGCGGTTTGATACCTTTTTGCATCAGAAGACAATTAAAATAATCATACATTTCTTTAGCTTTTGAAGGTACTTCCGCATTATCAAATCCCGGACGATTTCCATGTGTCGTATCTGCCGCCAAAGTAAATTGAGAAATAACTAAAATTTCCCCATTAATATCCTTTACCGACAGATTCATTTTTTCATTTTCATCTTCAAAGATACGTAAGTTTACAAGTTTTGTTGCCAAATAATCGGCTTGACTTTTTTCATCACCTTTTTCAACTCCGAGAAAAACTAAAAGTCCCTTAGAAACAGCTCCGACAATTTTGCCGTCAACTTGTACATCTGCCTCCAATACACGTTGTACTAAAAGTTTCATTTTTTTATCCTTAGTTATTATAAAACATATACGAAAAAACAATAGCTGCAATAATTCCCGCCAAATCGGCGCATAGGGCATATTTCAAAGCATATCGTGTTTTGTAGATATTAATTGCCCCGAAATAAACCGTCAATACATAAAATGTCGTTTCGGTAGAACCTTGTATAACTGACGCGGTGAAAGCAGGAAAACTGTCTGCTCCGAAAGTTTGCATCGTTTCTATCATCATTGCCCGAGCCCCGCTTCCGGAGAGAGGTTTCATAAAAGCCGTCGGTAGAGCATCAGCAAAATCACTGTTGAGATGCATAAGGGAAAAAATATATTTAATGCCGTCTGCAATGAAATCAAGAATTCCGCAAGCTCTGAAGAGACCGATAGCAACCAACATAGCAAGTAAATATGGTAAAATTTGTATGGCGATTCCAAAACCATCTTTAGCCCCTTCAACAAAAATCTCATAGCAATTTAATTTCTTTCTGACGGAACAAAAAATAATATATCCGAGCAAAGTAATCAGAATAATATTTCCGAAAGATGAGGAAAAGAGCATTCTGTTTTCCGGAGAAGTAAAATAAAATCCGCAACTGAGGGTGAAGATGAGTAAGATTAATCCTCCCAACCATTTGAGCAAAATCGGATGAGTAAGCTGAATGTGTTGCTTAAACGCAACCAACAAAAATCCGGTCAGAATAGAAACAGAAGTTGCCAATAAAATCGGGATGAAGACATCTGTCGGACGAACAGCTCCCATTTGCGAACGATACATAAAAATGGTAATAGGAATAAGTGTAATAGCCGAAGAATTAAGCATCATGAATAAAATTTGTGCATCACTGGCTTCGTCTTTTTTCTTATTATATTTTTGCAATTCCGTCATCGCTTTCAGACCAACGGGGGTAGCAGCATTATCTAGTCCTAAAAAGTTTGCTGACATATTCAAGACCATAGCAGAGATAGCAGGAGAATTTTTGGGAACATCATTCATAATTACATTAAACAAGGGAGCTAATTTTTTTGCAATACGGTCAGCAATACCATTAGCTTCGATAAGTTTTAGAATACCCGACCAAAAAGTCAAAATTCCGATAAGACTGATAGAGATATCAACGGCAGTCTGTGCATTTTTAAACACCGCCGCGGTAAGCTGGTTAAAGATCTCGTAATTTTGATTAAAAATAAGTTGAAAGAAGGCAATAAGAATAGAGATTAAAAACATTCCGCCCCATAAATAATTAATCATCACAACTCCGTTTAGCAAATCATTAACTTATAAATCCTATAATAAAACTCAAAGATTAATATTTAACCAAGGACGGAAGATGAATAATAAAATATTCCAAAATGCCGAATATCTCCAAACCCGACAAAGATTTAAAGAATATTATCAAGCCCAAATTTATCCGCAATTGCTGATACATGAAAAGAAACGTCTCAAAAAACTGAAAAACTTCATTGTCGGAGCGATGATTACGATTGCATGGTTGTTTATACATTATACGATGATACCGGAAGAGATCTTAAAATCTCAGATACTTGGTCCGATTCTACATTTTGTAGATATTTTATTTGCCGTGGTAACAGGATTACCGGTTGCTGAATATTATCATGAAACGAAAAAAACTATTTTGCAGATAATGATAAAATTTTTCGGTGACTTTTCTTACGGTTATGAGAAAAAAATAAGCCCGGAAATAATTAACGATTCTCAAATTATGGCATCGTATGATAAAATTAATTTTGATGACTGTTTTTCAGGAATGTACAGAGAAGTCCCTGTAATGATAACAGAATACGGACTGTATATAAAGACAATAGTAGAAAAAGACGGATACAGCACAGAAAGATACATCAAAAAGTTTAACGGTATTTTATTTTATGCAAAAATGAACAAAAGTTTCAAAGGGCAGACCATTGTTACGAAAGACAGCCTTCTCCTAAATCGTTTTCGCCGGTTCAAAAATCGTGATAAACAGACCGGAACAACTAAAAGGTTAGAAAGGGTAGGGCTAGAATCTCCTTCATTTGAAAGAAAATTTGAGGTATATTCGGATAATCAGATAGAAGCACGTTATATTTTGACAACGGTATTGATAGAACATATGATGAAGTTGACCGAAAGCTTTCCGAACATAAAATTTTGCTTCAAAAATGACCATATCTTGATGAATATAGAAAAGACCGAGAACATGTTTGAATGCTCAAGCTTTTTCTCAACATTACTGAAATATAAACGCATAGAAAAGAATTTTAATGAATTCTACGAGTTGTTTATGATAATAGATACTTTACGTCTGAATCAAAAACATTTTTTATAGATTAATTTAATCCCTTAATTGTTTTAACGGCTTCATCATAGAGTACCTTATTTTTGCGGATAGAGAGGCGAATATTTGATTTAGCCAATTCTTCATTTGTACCACAATCGTATCGCTCAGACTTAGTCAAAACACCACGAAGAGGGTATCCTCTCTTTACGGCAAGATTGATTGCATCTGTTAAATTAATTTCCCCGTTAGAACCTTTTTTAACTTCCGGCAAAATATCCAAAATGACATTAGGTAACACATATGGTCCCATGCTTGCATAATCAGAGTTGATTTCTTCTATTTTAGGTTTTTCAACCACCCCTTTGGCTTCAATAATATTCCCATCAACACAAACATCCGAGAGAACACCGTAACGAGAAAGTTGCTCGCGCGGAAATTTCAATACATTTTCCACAATTCCACCGAATTTTTCGTATACAGTAAGTAATTGAGAAAGTATGCCCTGTCCTTGACAAACATATATATCATCGACCCACATTACCATAAAATCGCGTTTACCGATAATATCTTTAGCACAAAGTACCGCATGGCCATTTCCTTTCGGTTCATTCTGGCAGGCAAAAGAAAATTTCATCCCTTCGGGAACAATGCGTTTCAAAGCTTCCCACAATTCTAACTTATCACTACGGAGCAATCTTTCTTCCAGTCCTTTATCAGGAGAAAAATAACGATTATAAAGTTCTTTATTTGTATCATCACTATAAATAAAGACCACCTCTTTAACACCTGCCTCAGCACAAGCATCAACAGCATATTGAATAATTGGTATATTATTTAAACATAAAAAACCTTTGTGAATGGATTTAGTTGCGGGTAAATTTCTGGTAGAAAGACCGGCAACCGGCAAAATAACGACATCGGGTTTTTTCTGCATAACGAAAACTCCTTATAATAAAACATATAAGCAGTATATTATAGGTTATGAGATAAGCAACAGAAAAAGACTACTTAACCGCAGCAGACGCAGTTTTTTGAATATTACCGCTTAGAAGATGAGGAGATGCGCCGTTACGAGCAAAAACATATTTATTACCGGATTTAGCTGTTTTTACTTCGGTATTATCATTTGCAAACATACTTTTTCCTAGGACACCACTAAATTTAACATTTGAATTTCTAGAAAATAAATAAGCTTGTTTTGAACTCTTTACTCGGTCTGTTTCCTTTGCATAGAGTAGAGCCTCTTGAGTTAAGTCATTTTTCAAAATAGGTTCAATATTAATATTTTTTGTCTCAGCAAAGAGATTAATTAAATCAAATTTTGTTTCTGTCTCAGGAACTTTAATAGCAACAACCTTGCTATCTTCTTCTGGCATAAATTCAAATTCTTCTATCTCATTAATTTCTGCATCTGCTACGATGACCGGAGTATCAGATAAACTAGGTTCATGTTTTTCTTTATTAGTCGGAGCAGAGATATTCACTTCTTTTTTCTTTGAGCCGAAACCTGCATTTACGTGAATTTCTTTTGGGGCAACTGTAACCGGAACATTGTTTTTACCAATATTCATGGCAACTACTGGATTAATTCTGAGCGATTTTACTTCTTTAACTTTAGGTAAATTTAGATTTTGGGGATTAGCAAGTTCTTTCGGCATAGCCATATCTTTTGTGCTATCTTTTTTCGCAACAGGTTCAGTTTTCTCTGCGAGTATTATTTTGTTAATTTCTGCATGGGATTCCGCTTTCTTATTATTTTCTATTTTAGCTTTGGATAAGTCTGTACGAGCTATTTTAACTTCTTCTTCAGTTTCTTTTTCTGAACCGGAGAATAAATCAGCTATAACATTTTTAGTTTTATCTAATAAGCTTTGGTTATCGGCAATTTTAACTTCGGCTTTAGGCTCTGTCTTCGTTGCAACTTTTACTTCTTTAACTTCGGCTTTAGGCTCTGTCTTCGTTGCAACTTTTACCTCTTTAACCTCAACTTTAGGCTCTGTCTTCATTGCAACTTTTACTTCTTTAACTTCGGCTTTAGGTTCTGTCTTTGTTGCAACTTTTACCTCTTTAACTTCGGCTTTAGGTTCTGTCTTTGTTGCAAGTTTTACCTCTTTAACTTCGGCTTTATGTTCTGCCTTTTTTGTAACTTTTACCTCCTTATCTGGAGCTTTTGAAAAGGTAAGAAATTCAACAAATGCCTTTTTAGTTTTATCAAAAAATGATTCTTTAGATTTAGCAGAAACGACATTTTGAGTTAAGGAAAGAGACTCAATATCTGCTTTTGTAACTTGTGTTTTGTTTTCAGCTGGTACTTTATTTTTTATCGGTAGAACATCAGATAAAGCCGCAACTTTAACCACTTCAGATAAGAGTTCTTCCGCTTTTTGAGTATCTACTGTCGCTTCTCTGGAAACAATATGATCTTGCTTTACAGCTTTTTTGTTTTCTACCTTTTGATTGGGTGTCAACTTCTTTAACAAAGAGGCAAGACCACTCTCTGTGCTAAAATCTGCTAAATTAAGAGATTCTTTTTTTTTTAATTCATCATCTTTTGTTTCTGAGTTTTTCTTTTCAGTTTCATTAAGAACATTTTTATCTTTGACTTTTACATTTTCAACTTTTTCAGCAGGCGTTTCAGCTTTAGTCTTCTCGGCTTTGAGTTCATCTGCTTTTTTAGTAGATTCTTCCTTTTTTTCAGTTTTTTCTGTTTTCTTAGCCATTGCCGGATTTTTAATTGTTGGTTTTCTAATATCAATTGCTTCAGCAACTTCTGGCGGATAAACCAGATATTGGTCATAATCACGAGAAGAAATGCCGAGAACAGCTCTGAACATATCAATATTTGCGATAATTTCTTCATTTAAACGGAGAGTATCACTTAAGATTTTATTCAAAGATTTTTTAGCCAAATTATTGTGACGATTCATATCTGAAATTTTGGTAACATCAATAACTCCAAGATAACTATCTCTGACTTCATTATGTAAAGTTGTAATACTCTTCGTTGTATCTTTAATTTTATCCATCCCTTTCTTTAGGTTGGAGAGTTGTTCTTCCGTGAGAGGAGTTCCGCTTGTTTCAAGTAAATCAACTTGCGACATATACACATCGGTCAAACTCTTGTGATAGCCGGAGTTATTCTGAGCTACATTAAATACCCAAGCGATTTTGTTAAAAGTATCATCAAAGATATATTTTGCATCAACAATAAAGTTTTCTTCTAATGCTTTCGGGATAAATTTTAATTTAGCTTTGATAGCACCGAGATCTGCTTCAATATTCATTAAAGTTTCATCACTCGGGTTATTTTTAAGACTATCTTTCATTGTCCTTATGTTATTATCCGCTTTACGAATATCTTGCAGATTTGCTTCATAGATTGAAAGCACATCTTTATTTTGTGTTAAAGGTGTAAAACGAGCCACATCCAAAGTCAAACGATTGATATCTTGCAATGCTGCATCTAAAGCACGATTCAGCGCCGCTAACTTACCACTAATCTGTTCTAATCTCTTTTTTTGTGCAGTTTCTTTAACAGTATTAATTTTTTCTTCAATATGTCCGATTCTTTTAATACTTTCTTCTAAATCAGCTTTGACAATGGGTCTTGCCAAATCACCGCTATAGTTGAATTTAATAACATCAGAGAATGAAGCGTTATGGTAGAACGCACTGAAATTAGCATTTAAAATCCATGTACTGAGATTTAAGCTTGTATTCATATTCATGTTTACAACCGGCGATTCCCATATAATATTCTCAGCAACGAGCAATCCTTTATTGATATCAAAACTGCCTCTGATTTTAGAAAAGTTGCTTCTTCCTGATTTCAAACAATCTGTAATTCTTTCTTCAAATCCTTGAACAGACTTACTTTGTTCCAATTCAAATTTTATAATATCAAAATCCCAACCATTCATAGCAGTGTTTTGTAAGTTGAATTTACCCTTTGCAGAAAGGTTATCAATAAATTCTTTTTGCGAGCCCGCCATAGAATTGAAAGAACCTTCTGCACTTAGCAAACCACTTTCTAAAACATATAGTTTACCACCAAGTTTAGGAGATTGTAATTTATCTATTTCAAAGAAACCATCTATTCTCGGAAAATCATTACTATCTAAATTGAATTTTAATTTAATATTGCTATCTTCCAGATTGGCAGATAAATTTGTCACTTCAAGTTTTTTATTTCTTAATTTAATATCAGATTTAATATCAGTATAATTTTTTCCATACAAAACCATTGATTTGGTATTCAGTTTTAAATCCATATTGACTTTATCTAATGCAGCATAATCAATCTTTGTTTCTTTGATATTAGGCTTAGAGATAAAAATATCATCTTCTTTAACTTCTGTTTCAATTAACTTTTTAGGGAGATTAAACCATCTGTCAGCATCAAATTTGTCAAAAGTCAGTTCGGCAGTTACAGAAGGCTTAGAACCGGAATTACTAAATTTGATATCACCGGAAATTTTATTAGCCCCTAAGAAAGCATTTGTATTATCTAATTTAAACTTTTGCGGTGTACCGGAAAGCTGACCGGATAATGCAAAAGTGGTTACCGGAATGTCAGGTGTGTAATTAAGCCCGAGCCCTTTTACAAACTTAGTAAAGTTATTTGTTTTTAATTCCAGTGCACCGTTTACGAAATCATCAGCCACATCGCCGGCATAAGAAAATTCCGTATCTCCGAACTTTTGAATAGAGTTTAAATTAAACTTATTAAGTGAGCCGGAAAGAATCCCCTTTGAGGCAAAAATTTTACGCTTAAAGATATCTTTTTTACCGGTTTCGATTCCCAGACTTTGAGCAAAGAACGGGAAATTAGACGTTTTGACATCGTAAGAAAGCTTTTCAAATTGAGGATGATCATAAATGTCTGTTGCGGTAAAACTACAATCAACTTTTGCTCCGCCCATACTGCCGACGGATAATTTCTTAACTTCAAGTACATCTTTATCTGATTTGAATTGTAAAGCAATATGTTCCATCGGTATTTCACCATAAACAGTGCTGGCAAGATTCAAATCAACTTCCAATGAGATTTTATTTTTCCACGGAAATCTGTTAACTTGATATAAAAACTTATCTTTAAACGAAGCTTTTTTCATATTTTCCGGTACAACTTCAATATACTGATCCAAGATTGTCTTAGAGGCATTAAGTGCGGTCAAAACGTAGAGTTGTCCGTCTTCTTGAGTTAAAATACCGATATTTCCGTTTAAAGTAGTATTATCAATAACGGCTTTGGGAATAGAAATTTTTAGTTTATCCAAATTACCGGTTACCATAGTTTTTAAGTCTGCATTTTTAAACACAGTCTTCTGATTTTCTTTAGCTGTTAATTTTGTTAAATCAATATTAAAAATTGAAGCAAAAGTACGCAAATCGTCAGAATGAAGTGTTTGATTAAATTTATATTCCATCGCTTCATTAATGTTTACCTTGCCGACCGTTTTAACATTTGTGTTGCCCGGTAGAGATAAACCAAGTCTGTTTATGTCAATTATTCCGTTTTTATAAGACGCATTTAGGCTCAAATTTTGAGCAGCTGCGCCATTAAACTGAACTTTTCCGGATTTTAAATTTGCAGAAATTTCGTACTTAGATAAATTCTCTTTGTGTTCAGATTTACTGTAATGAATAATATCTCTTGCAATATTATTCAAAAGTGTAAAGTCAAAGTCAGCCATATTAAAATCCATCGTGATATTTTTAATATCATCGGATTTTTTAATAGTGACATTACCGGTACCGGTTGTATGATTTCCGTATTTTGCGGTAAGATTATTAAGTTTTTTGAAAACATCGTCAACATCATACTTAAATGAAATATATACAGGTTCATCGTAATAATCATGAAGCGCATTTTCACCAAATGCAATGGTAGCAATATCAAATAAACTTTTTGTGTCAAAGGATACCAAACCTTGCGATTTTTCACCGATTGTGCCTTCTATATTCAATTTAGAATTACTGGAAATACTATTAAATTCCATATTTAATTTTAAATCTTTTTCTTTAACAATATTGCCTTTGAATTTAATTTCGCTTTTATTGTGGATAAAACTTCCGGAAGTTTTATAAGGACCGGTAAGAGCCGGTGCACTGATATTTGCAGAGATACCTTCAAAAGAGTTTTTCTGCTTATTTTTTAAGTTATTATAATCAATTACCGCATTAGATAAGCGAATATCACTGAATGAAACTTCTACATTTCCGGATTTGTTGGCACTATTTTGACCAACATTTTTCCAGTTAGAAACGCCATTTTCATCTACTCTGACATAAACAGTCGGGCGCACCATATTCATGGAACTTAAAATAAATCTGTTATCCTTCAATGGAAGAAGCTCAACTAATGCGCTTATTTCGTTAATTTCAACCAAAGGGTTACGTAAATCGCTTTGTTTATAAAATTTTACTTTAGAAGCAGTAAATTTCGGACTAGGAAATAACTCAACGCGAAGGTTACCATCAATATCGGCCTTTAATCCGCTAATTTGTGAAAATCTTTGGGCCACAACTGTTTTATGCTTATTCCAATCTAAGGTATAAAGGTATATACCCAAGCCGGTAGCAGCTAGAATGACAAAACATAAAATACCAATAAAAATCTTCTTTAGCACGTTTTTCTCCTAATTCAAAAATAATCTTTGCTAAATCTTTTTATTATTGTATATTATAAAAAATTAACGAAACTCTAATTTTCGGATAATTTTTATAAAAAAAGTTAAAAAGGAGGAAGCGATGGATATTAAAGAGACATTATTTATACGCGCATCACAGATCAGACTTAATGCTTATGCTCCGTATTCTAATTATCAAGTCGGAGCTGCCCTTTGTTCTGAATCGGGAGAAATATATACTTCTTGTAATGTGGAAAATATATCGTTTCCTTGCGGAACATGCGCAGAAGCAGGTGCGATTGCATCAATGATAGCCGGTGGGGATAAAAAAATCACTGCAATATTAATTGTGGCAGATGGTGAAGATTTGGTTTATCCGTGTGGGGCCTGTTTGCAAAGAATTGCAGAATTTTCAGATAATAATACCCGAATATTTCTTGCCTCAGCCGATGGTATCAAAAAAGAATATATCGTATCAGAGTTATTACCTCATAATTTCAAAACCTCGGAGCTTACAAAATGATCAAAGAGACCGCCACATTTATAAAAAATAAATTATCCGTAAAAAATCCGGAAATTGCCGTTATACTTGGTTCCGGATTGGGAAACTTCGCAACGGTAATAAGTAAGGTAAATACTCTGGACTACAAAGATATTCCGAATTTTCCGCACTCAACCGTTTCTGGACATAAGGGACAACTTGTACACGGATATATCGGCAAAAAAGAAGTTATTTGTTTAAACGGCAGATTTCATTTATACGAAGGTCATGCACCACAGGTGATTGCACAAGTAATCCATATTTTGAAAGAACTCGGCGTTAAACAGTTGATTGTAACGAATGCTTCAGGATCCTTAAATAAGAGGTTAGCTCCAGGAACTTTGATGTTGATTAAAGATCACATTAATTTCAGTGGTCAAAATCCGTTAATCGGAGCAAATGATGAACATTATGGCCCTCGTTTTCCGGCTATGAATAATGCATATTCGCAAATTTTACGAGATAAAATCCGAAAAATTGCAGATGACCAAAATATATCCCTGACAGAAGGAACCTATCTTATGGTTTTAGGACCAAATTTTGAAACTTCGGCAGAGGTCCGAGCCTTTGGAATATTAGGCGCAGATGCTGTGGGGATGTCAACAGTTCCGGAAGTTATAGCCGCGACCCATTGTGGAATAGAAGTTTTGGGTATTTCCGTTATTACTAACTATGCAGCGGGATTAATGAACAACACCCCGACACATCAAGAAACAATAATGGAAGCAGATAAGGCAGCGCAAAGTCTGACCACTTTATTGACGACATTTATCAGAGAGGAGAATTAAGATGATACCTCAGGAAATTATCCGTAAAACTCGTAACCATGAAAAACTGTCAGATGAAGAAATACAGTTTTTTATAAAAGGTATGTCAGAGGGGAGTATTGCTGATATTCAGGCTGCTTCGATGAGTATGGCAATTTTTCTCAATGGCTTTAGTCGGGAAGAAACTAAAGCTCTGACATTAGCCATGCGAGATTCCGGAGAAAAATTAAGTTGGAAAGATATTAATAACGGACCGATAGTGGATAAACACTCAACAGGGGGTGTCGGAGATAAAGTAAGCTTAATGTTGGCACCGATGTTAGCCGCATGCGGAGCATATGTTCCGATGATTGCTGGCAGGGGATTGGGACATACCGGTGGAACTTTGGATAAATTAGATTCGCTTAGCGGATATAAAACAAATGTTGATATTTCATGCTTCAAAGAAACCGTCAAGAAAGTAGGCTGTGCAATCATAGGTCAAACCGGAGATTTAGCACCGGCAGATAAAAAATTATATGCTATCAGAGATGTTTGCGGTACGGTTGAATCGATTCCACTTATCACGGCATCAATTTTATCTAAAAAGTTGGCAGCCGGATTAGAGTATCTGGTTATGGATATTAAATGTGGCAATGGGGCATTTATGGAAAATATGAAACGTGCTAATGAATTAGCATATTCTATAGTAGAAGTAGCTAACGATGCCGGCACAAAAACATCAGCCTTATTGACAAATATGGATAGTGTTTTAGGAACAACTGTGGGAAATGCGTTAGAATTAGAAGAAGCAATTTTATACTTACAAGGTCAAAAATCCGATGAACGTCTGGACGAAGTCACAATGGCATTGTGTAAAGAGATTTTAGTAAATAGTAAACTGGCTCCAACCCCGATAGACGCAGAAGATAAATTGCGTAAAGCCCTTTCATCAGGTGTTGCATATGAAAAATTTGTGCAAATGTCGGCAATGCTCGGTGCAGATATTTCTGTGTTAGAAAATTATCAGAAAAAACAAAGCAGAGCACCATATGTAGAACCGATTTACCCTCTGAAAAATGGTTATATAAGTGCAATGGATACCCGAAAAATCGGCGTCAGTGTTATTATGTTAGGTGGTGGACGGACAACCCCGAATCAAAAAATTAATTATACAACGGGATATACTGATTTTTGCCAAATCGGAGATAAAGCTGATATCAAGAAACCACTGTGCTATGTTCATGCGGAAGATAAATCTAAAATTGCGGAAGTAACAAAAGTCATTCAAGAATCAATTACAATTACAGATGTGAAACCGGAAGAAACACCGACAATAATTTACGCAATATCCTAAGAGTTATTTTTTAGGTTTACGAGGTTGTAAGGGCACTCTGAAGTCTTTATAAGATTTATAATTTTTAATCTTTTTTAAAAGAAGATAATCCGGAGTTCCATCTTGCGGTAATTTCCATTTTTTCTGTAATTGTTTAACAGCGAGGGCAGTTTTTCGGCCTAATCTTCCATCTTCTTTTAACTTTGAGTGTAAAATACGATTGGCGAAACGTTGTACTTCCAGAATATCTTTATCAGTTAAACGATAAACATTGTTTTGTTTTAAAGGATGATATTTTTTTGTGTTTTCCAGATAATCAGCCAGAGTGACAATCGCTAATGCATAATTTGTCGAGCGATTCCAAATCATAATACGTCTAAAATTGCTAAGAGTAAGATAGGCATGTCCACGCTTTCCATCGGGTAAAGTCACAGCTGCAAGTGCATCGTTTGGAAGTTTTATCCCATGTCCGTTTGCACTGACGATACCAATATTTTTCCACTGTTTAACAGTTTTAAATTTTTTAGGACCGACCATATTGTAATCAAAATTCCACGGAAGTTTAACTTCTTGTCCCCATGGCTCATCATGTTTCCATCCGAGTTCGGACAAATAATTGGCAGCGGAGGCAATCGCATCATCAAAATTATCCCAAATATCTGCAACACCATCATTATCGTAATCAACAGCATACGCATTGTAAGTTGAGGGCATAAATTGAAAATGTCCCATAGCTCCGGCCCAAGAACCTTTCATCTTATCTCCATCCAAATCATATCTATCCATAATATGAAGAACATTAAATAGTTCTTTTTTGAAAAATTTAGAACGTCTGTTTTTATAACTTAAGTTAGTCAATCCGTCTATCAGATGATATTTCCCTTTATTGTATCCAAAATGCGTTTCAACTCCCCAGAAGGCAATTAGATATTTGAGTGGAACGCCATATTCTTTACTTATTTTCTGATATTTCGGCTTTAATTCATTATAATGGGAACGAGCCAAATTAACTTTGTTTTTATTGATGATACGATCAATATATTGCGCGGAGGACAATAAAAACTCCGGTTGTTTATTATCTTTAATGACCACTTCTTTAACTTCGTGAAAATAATCATTCTTATAGGCATTGCGAATTGTTTTTTTAGAGATGCCACCCGCAATCATTTCTTGTTTAAGATTGTCAAGCCATATATTCCACTCTTTTCTTTGTTCTTTAACATCCTTAACTTCTGCAAAAGCTGTATTGCAAATGCATAAAAAGAAACTGACGATAATTAAAAATTTTCTAAACATCTTACCTCTGATTATAAAATATAGGACAAGTATAAATTAACAAACCTTTACTTTTTGCTAACAATCAGCTATTTACATAAAAAAATATTTATGCTAGGTTATTAAAAAATATTTATTACGGAGAATAGAGTGAATATAAAAGAATTTAAGGCTTTAATTCCACAACGCAAAGCTGTTTTAGGTATTGATTACGGTTCCAAAAGAATGGGATTGGCTGTTTCTGATTTGTCATATACGATAGCCACCTCATACAAAATTTTATACCGTCGTAATATTAAACAAGATTTGGAAGAATTATCTCAGATAATTAAGGAGAAAGAGATAGGGGCAATTATTATGGGTTTGCCTTTGCAAATGAATGGTCAGGAAGGAGAAACAGCAGAAGCCGTCCGTAAATTTTCAGACAAACTGACCGAACGTTTTAATTTGCCGATTTTCTTGTGGGATGAAAGATTATCTTCTTCTGCTGTAGAAAGATTTTTGATAGGAGAGGTAGATTTATCCCGCAAAAAAAGAGCAAAAATTTTAGATGCATCGGCTGCAGCTTACATATTACAAGGAGCATTGGATGCTCTCAAGTATGCATAATATTCTTGTAAAAAATATATAAAAGTCGTATAATAAATACCATAATTATCATAAATATAGATGTTTGAGGTAAAATTATGGAATTTCCGAAATTTACAAGTATTGAAGAATTTAAAATAATCGTTCAAAACATGAAAGATGCGGAAATACAATCTATGACAACATTAGATTGGAATAAAATGTATGCCAATATGGATAAAGTTGTTAAAAATACTCTGCCTAAACTATATAATAATGATATGGACATACCTCAACAGCTTTTTGCACGAAAAGTGATAAGTAAAGAAGGTTATGATATAATAAAAGCCAACATAGATAATCCTGAATTATTTAACAATTTAATACGAACATATATTGTTTCCGAGATTTGTCCTGAAGAGTTTTGTAAATTGAATAGAAATTATAGGATGGAACCCGAAGATTTAAAAGTTATTATGCAACATGCCAATCATGTGGGAGAAAAAATAGCTCAAAATAAAGAGATTGATTTAGCTCATCAGCAAATGATAAATTTGCCTAAGACTGATAATGAAATTTTGAAATATTCAAAGGAAATTGGTCAAATAGTGGATGAAGAAATTGCTAAAGAAGCAAATTTATATAATTTTTTTAAAAATCAAAACCATGAAGCGTTATATCGAACTTTTCTTTCGAAGGTAGAAGTTATACCTAATAAAATACTAGGAAAAAATGATTTCGTTCTTGAAGATGGAAACAAAAGTAAAATAATTTTGGGACTTGGAGATGATGGATTAATATCTGTCGCCGCTCACGAATCAGCACATGCCTATCTTCAGACCGGTTCTAAATTACAGAGAAACGCATTTTTGCAAAATATTCCGGTATTATCATTAGGACAAGGAATACAACATGATTTAGAATACCAAAAATTACTTCAAAATAATGAAGCATATTATTTGAACCCTGAGATAATTGAAAGATGCGGTACTAATTCTCTAAAAGATAAAAATATAACTGCCGAAGAAGCTAAAAAAATCCGATATGAATATCACAAAAGTTACAAACGCCAACCGATAGAAAAGCAAGCTCACATAATTGGAGCACAGGTAGAAAGATGTTTTCGAAAAAACACAAATCAATTGTCTGAGCGAACAGCAAAAGATATTATAAATGGTATAAAAGAAAATTTATATATAAGAAATTCTAAGGGGAAAATAAATTTTCAAAACAAAGAAATAATAGTCACATGGCCAAAAGAAAAATTTGAAGAGATAAATAAAACCATTGAGGAGTTAGAAACAAGCATTCAGCAGAGAATTGATTTAAAGATTGATAAAAATGGGAACACTGTTTTAATTTTACCGGAGAAAATGTCCGATATTGAGCAGATTCAAACCATGAAAGAGATTTTTACTAAATTAAAAACACAAAAGTTACCACACGATATGAAGTATGAAAAGGGAGATATTGTACTAAAATATCCTTCCAACGAACAAGCCAGTCTGCAAGAACTTATTGATACATTTTCATCGGAACAAAAAGCAAAAATAAAATTAAGACAAGATATGGATGGAAACGTTCTGTTAAATATTCCTCAAGGATATTCCATTCAGAAAGACATAAGTCAAAAAATACAAGAAGATTGCGTAAGAAAAAAGAATTTTAAAGACGCATTAAAAAAATCATCGCAATATAAAGAACCGGAAATAAAACAGCCTTCGGTAGAAATTGAGAAAAAGGTATCTGAAAAAACAACTGTAAAGCTAGGAACTGAAGTTAACCGAATAGCAACGGAAGAAAAACAAATAAACAAAGTTATACATAAAGCCGCCGTAGCAAATAAAAAATTTGATATAGCTATTGATAAAACTATTACAACCGGTTCAAATTATTTGAATGAAACTGCGGTAGGCAAAGTATATAAGAAAGCCGAAGATAAATTTAATCAAAAAGTAGATGAAGCATTTCATAAAGCTAAAAAAATATTTCCTCAAAAGAAAGTTGATGAAAATCTTATAAAAAGGACAAAAAGTCGCGGAATGAAAAAATATTTGAATAAAATTGGGCAAAGTACAGTAAAATTTATTTCTAGTCCTGCAGGAAAGACAATTTTTAAAAAAGTTCCATTGATTAGCGCTGTTTTTGGGGGATATTGTGCTGCGGAACGCTTTATTAAAGGAGATTATATCGGTGGTTCAGGAGAATTATGTTCAGGTATAGCAGGATGTTTCCCAGGATTAGGTAGTGGTATCAGTTTTGCCCTAGATGGGTGTTTGCTTGCAAAAGATATTAGTAATGAAAAAAATAAGAAAATGCCGAATGAACATCATGTAGTCAAAGAAAAGAAAATATCCACCCAAAAATTATCTGCAGAAATAGCGGAAAAAACACATAAACAACTTGAGGAAAGTAAAGTATCTGGAAAAGTGCCATACAAAATGGAAAAAAAAGAAAGTTTAGAAATTCATATGTTTAAAAAATATTCCGAACGATAAAAAAGGAGCTTAAAATAAGCTCCTTTTTTTATTAATCAGCTATGCTGCTCTAACAACATCAAAATGAACTTTAGAACCGCCTAATTCATCAATTGTAGACTCTGCAAGATTATTATTCTCAACAATTTCCAAAGCTAAAACTTGATCTTTAATATAGTCGGTATATTCATTAATTGCTGTTTTAACTGTTTCATTATCGGAAGAATAAGCTAATTTTATTCTATCTGAAACATCAAAATCTTTAGATTTTCGCAAGGCTTGAATCATTCTGACAAAGTCACGAGCAATACCTTCCTTTTCCAGCTCAGCATCAATAGTTGTATCCAAAATAACAACAGCGGTATTATCGGGCAAAGCTTGTCCGTTCATTCCTTCTTTGATGAGTAATCTCAGTTCATACTCTTCCGCAAACAAAGTCTGTCCGGCAATAGATAATGTCCCGTCATCATTTTGCTCCCACTCATTAGTTTTGGATTTAGCCATAATATCTTTCATATATGCGCCCAATCTTTTACCGATAAGCGGTGTTTTTAAATACAAAAATCTGCCTGCAACATCATTAATATCAGATTTTAAGTAAATATTTTTCACATTTACTTCATCTTTTAATGCTTCGGTAAAGTCAGCTAATGTTTCAGCATTATCTCCTGCAATCGTCATAGATTTAAGCGGTAATCTGTTTCTCAATTTATGTTCTTCCCGAACAGCTTTAGCAACGGAAGAAATAGCTCTGACCATATCCATTTGAGCAATGAGTTTTTCGTTATTTGCAATAGTGCTAAGGTCAGGTAAATCTGTTAAGTGAACAGATTCTTCGTTAGTCAAACCTTTATAAACAAATTCACTCATAAACGGCATCAACGGAGCTGCAATTTTAGCGACATTGACCAAGACTGTATAAAGAGTATTGAAAGCACTCAAATCGTCACCGCTCCAAAATCTTGCCCGCGACCGACGAATATACCAGTTATTCAAAATTTCTAAGAAATCTTCAATATCTGCACAAGCTTTTGCAATTTCGTACTCGTTCATATTTTGTTTAACCGAAGTTGCTAAAGTTTTCAATTTAGCTAAAATATAGTTATCCAAAACATCGTCGGAACGATAGCTTTCTTCAGCTTTAATACCTTCTGCATTTGCATAAAGGACAAAGAAGTAATAAGCATTCCAGAATGGGATAAGTGCTTTTCTTGCCGCTTTAGCAATCAAAGTACCATCTTTGTCAACAGCAACATTACCCGCTTTCAGAACCGGAGAAGAAATAAGGAACCAACGCAAAGCGTCCGAACCGATTGTGTTTAATACTTCGTCAGGATCTGGATAGTTCTTTAGTCTCTTAGAAAGTTTTAACCCTGTATCAGCCATAATAAGACCGGTACACAAACAGTTCTTAAATGCCGGCTTATTGTGCAGAGCCGTAGAAAGAACCGTCAAAGTATAGAACCATCCGCGAGTTTGGTCAATTCCCTCAACAATAAAGTCAGCCGGAAAATGATTTTCAAACCAAGTTTTATTGTCAAACGGATAATGGATTTGAGCATACGGCATAGAACCGGATTCAAACCAACAGTCAAAAACATCACTGACACGACGCATCATCGTTTGACCGGACGGATCATCCGGATTCGGATAAATCACATCATCAATATAAGGCTTGTGTAAATTATCTACCGTGAAGCCGGTTTTTTCTTTAATTTCTTCAATAGAACCGAAAACATCAATTCTCGGGAATTTCGGGTTATCGGATTTCCAAACCGGAATAGGAGTACCCCAGAAACGATTTCTGGAAATAGACCAATCTCTGGCACCTTCAAGCCACTTACCGAAACGACCATCTTTAATATGTCCAGGTATCCAATTAATTTCCTGATTATTTTTTACCATATTATCACGGAAATCGGTAACTTTGACAAACCATGAAGACATTGCTTTGTAGATTAACGGTGTATCTGTTCTCCAACAGAACGGATAAGAGTGAGTGTATTGCTCTTTTTTAACTAACAATCCGTTCGTTTTTAGCCATTGCATAATCGGTTCGTTTGTTTCAAAAACTTGTTTTCCTTGATATTCAGGAACTTCTGCCGTAAATTTGCCGGCTTCATCAACCGGACAAACAATCGGGAAGTTTTCATCATAAGCGCGACAAGCTTCAAAGTCATCTTGACCAAATCCCGGAGCAATGTGTACGATTCCCGTACCATCTTCGGTAGAAACAAAATCGCCGCTCAAAACACGGAAAGCACCTTTGTTTTTCAATTCTTTGAAATATGGGAACATGGGCTCATAGCTCATACCGAGCAAATCAGAACCTTTAATTTTTTTAACGAGCGTGGCATTTTCTAATTGCTTTTTATAACTGCCTAAGCGAGCTTCTGCAAGGATATATTCTTGTCCGTCTTCACTCATAACAACATAGTCAATATCTTTACCGACGGCGACCATTAGGTTAGAAGGTAAAGTCCATGGGGTAGTTGTCCAAACCAAAATTTTCTGACCATTTTCTAATTTAAACATAACTGTGATAGCATTATCAGTTTTATTTTGGTAACCCTGATTAACTTCAAAGTTTGATAACGGAGTTTCGGCAGCCCAAGAATATGGCAAGACACGGTAATCTTCATAAACCAGACCTTTGTCGTACAATTCTTTAAAATTATGAATAACACTTTCCATAAACGAGAGATTCATCGTTTTGTAGTCATTGTTAAAATCAACCCAACGTCCGATGCGTTTAAACATATCAACCCAAATATTAGAGTATTTCAAAACATCTGTTTTGCAGAAATTATTAAATTTCTCAACTCCGTAAGCTTCAATCTGCTTACGACCGGAAACACCAAGTTGCTTTTCAGCAGACATTTCTGCCGGTAAACCATGGCAATCCCAACCTAGACGACGTTCAACTTTTTTACCGTTCATTGTTTGGAAACGAGCTACGGCATCTTTAACATAAGAAACCATGATATGTCCGTAGTGTGGCGTTCCGTTTGCAAACGGAGGACCGTCATAAAAGACAAACTCTTCAGCACCGTTACGGCGAATAACGGATTTTTCAAAAGTTTCATCATTTTCCCAAAATTTTAAAATATCTTTTTCCATTTCCGGAAAGCTGATTTTTGCATTTAATTCCGGATAATATTTTTTCTTTTCATTCATGATAAAAAATCCCTAAATCTACAAATCCTCAACAGAATAATCACAAAATAATACAAAATCAAGCCAAAATTAAAAAAGCGCAAATCTTAACCGATTTTTTAAACATTTTAGATTAGAATAAAATACAAATAAGTGTATCTAACAATAATAGAATCCAAGACGGTGGATAAATATATGAAAAAAAAGACTTTTTTATTTTCTTTAATAGCCTTAGCTTTGACTGCTTTATCAGTTAATGCAATGGCATCTGATGGGAAAATCAGTGTCGCAAAGGCATTTTATGAACTTGCGCGTCAAAATAATGTCAAAAAAATAGAAAGTTTGCAATTACGCGGTTATTCAATAGATAGTCCGGATGAACGAGGTTATACACCGGTTTGTTTGTCCGTTATTAATCAGGATAAAAGAGCTTATAAAACATTAGTGTCCTACGGAGCAAATAAGCAACCGTCATGCTTAAAGCAAATTCCGGAAAGTGCATACAAACGTTTTTTTGGCAATTATCCTGTTAAAGAAGCTGCAAAAACTTATGTACCGGACGCTCCATATACAATAGCCGCCGCAGTACTAGGGGCAGGTGCCATTACGGCGGCAATAGCCCTAAAAGGCGATACAAACGGCGGTGAAAAGGATGAAACCGGCGGCGGCGAAAGCGGAGGAGAAGGTGGAGATGATAAACCGACACCACCGGATCCTGAAAAACCCGAAGATTGTCCGGAAAACAGTCATTTTGTTCCGCATAAAGGAATTTGTGAATGTAATCCTGGATACGGACATTACGGGCATCCGAGCAAATGCTTCGGTAAAATCCCGAATTGTAAAAATCAAGAAAAAGACACATGTAAACAATGTATACCGACATATATTTTAGATGCGGGAATTTGTTACGCCCCGATAAAAAATTGCCAAAAGCAAGTTGGTGGCAAGTGTGAACAATGTGTTGCCGGATTTGGAACTCATAACGGGAATGGCAGTGTGTGCTATGCTAATATAGAAAGATGCCAAATTCAAAAAGAAGATAAATGCGAACAATGTATCCCCGGATATGGAACGCATGGAGATCCGCATAGTTGCCACAAAAATATAGATAATTGCTTAAATCAGCTTCAAACAATATGTAAACAATGCCAACCCGGATACGATACCTATGGTGACCCGTATAAATGTTATGATCGTAACCCATGCGCAGCATATCCGAATTCGGTTCCGACAGATCAAGGAAGAAAATGTTTATGTGATGCAAATAGGGGCTATACCGGCGATCCGTATAAAGGCGGTTGCAGTCAAACTGATGGCGGAGAATATCAAGAAGGAGACGATGTTCAGGAAGAATGGAACAATTACAATGAATTATACTGCAATTCTCATGGTAAATATGATATTGGAAGCAGACTGTGCCTGTGTTACACCGGATACGAAGGGGATGATTGTTCCAAATGTTCTCCGAATTATTTGAAATTCGGTAATGTTTGTGCGCGTGACTTAGAGTGCAAAGAGGAAGAAAATCGTGTACAAGATATGGATGCTTGTATTTGTATGCCGGGATTTTCAGAATTTGAAATTATTAATGGAGAAGTAACAACTCTCCAGTGTCTGAAAAATATTCAATGTGATCCGCACTATGAACAAGTTAGTGCAACACAATGTGCATGTAAAAAAGGTTTTGATGAAAAATGCGAAAAGTGCCGTGAAGATGAAGGATATGAATATGACGAGATACATGATGAATGTATCAGGATTAGATTTGTATGTGAAGGAAATTGGACCGGAGAAAATTGTGATGTATGTCCGCCCCAATTCGTTTTATCCGAAGATGGTTTAACTTGCGGCGTTGAGTGTGCACCGAACCGCGCTCCGATTGCAAGTAATCCTAAGTGTGAAGATTGCGCAGAAAACTATTATTGGAGCGCTAAACATAACAACTGTATCACGGATGAGTGCGCATCAGGACAACCGGGATATGTCTATGTAACGTCGCCGGAAACAGGAGAACAAACTTGTGAGTGTGATATCGCACATGGATATGGACGTAATAAATTAGGTAAATGTGAGGCTAAAAAAGAAGATTTAATCGGTGAGAAAGATAATAATATAAACAATAAGAATATTACACTTATTAATTATGATGAAATGCGTGATGTTTATGGCATGAAACCAACTATGGGTGTAGATGAAGAAGGAAATACAATATATTATGATAGTGTTTATAATGCTAAGTCATCTTCAGGAAATGAAACGGGAAATATCGAGATATCCAACAAAAAAGTAGGTAATAATTTAGTCTATGGTATTTATTCAAAATCAAATATTTATAATGCAGCTGTAATGAATTCATCAGGAGGAAATGCAACGACCAACGGAAATATTCATATAGAAGATGATATGTCTTCTTCTGATATCTACGGAATTTATACCGAAGGTGAAAAACACAACATATATAACGGATTTGCGTTTTCCGGAAGTCAAACTCCGAGCAAAAATATAGCTAACGGAGATATCTATATAAGCAAAACTTCATCAAGCAACGGTAATATTTTCGGTATGAAGGGAAATGATAATATATATAATGCCTATGCAAATTCAAATGGTGGAACACAAGCAAATGCAGTGGCAAACGGCAAACTGACCATTGAGCATAAAGGAACGGGAAGTGTTTTCGGAATAATTAACGATAATGCTAATGCAACAATTCATAATTCACTGGCGTTTTTAGATTCTGCAGTGTCAGATTCGGTTGCAACCGGTGAAATAAAATTATCAGGAAACGGCGGTGTTTACGGAATATATGCAGAAGGTTCCGTTATAAATAGCGAAACACAATTTAAGAAAAACTATAATATCGTAAATAATTTTAGTTCAAAAGGAATAATAGATATAACCTCAAGCTCAGATGTTGCTACAAGTTATGGTATCTATTCGTCTGGAAAACCGGATACAAAAACAAGCCTCTATAATGCAAAGGGGTACAATACAAATGGATTAATACGTGTGACCAATATTGGCGGTGGTAGTATTTACGGAATGTATTCAGGAGCTCAAACCTACCAAGATGAAGTAGAAGAAGCTGCAATTTATAATAATACCTATAACGCATTCCGCTCTTCAGCCGTGTATGGTGAAACAACAGCTAAAGGAGAGATTGAAGCCATTATTTCCGGATACAGCAGCCTTAATCAAAATGTTGTCGGTATTTTTGCTGCCGGTAATGTCTATAACTCCTATGCAAATTCGGGATCAGATGTAAAACTATCTACGGAAGGGAGAATTTTAGTTAAAGACGAGAGTACAACTTCATCCCTAAAAATTAACGGTATAGAAAGTGCCGGAGCAACAATTGCGAATGCCTATGGTATGGGACAAAATCAAAATACTGCAACTGTAACCAAAGGAACAATAGATATAGAAATAAATAAAAGTAAAAACAGTGATAGCTTTGTTTCCGGCATCAGGACGACAGTATCAAATCCTCAGGGAGCAAAAATTTATAACGCGGCATTGGTTAATGATAAAAATACTGTAATAGGAAAAATTAACCTCAACGCAACGGATACCGCAAGAGCTCCGAGCTTTATGTATGGTATATACTCTACCAGTGAAATAAATAACGGAGAAGGCGGTCAACCGCAACCGAAATATATATACAACGCATATTATGAAAATGATACTAAAGAAAGCGCCGGAAAAGTATTGGGAGAGATTAATGTAACTGCGAAAAACGAGTCGTTACAGGCAGAAGCTGAATATTATGGTATTTATGTCAATAATGGAGAAGCTTATAATGCATATTCGTCTAATCTGAATGCAGATGTCGTCGGACGCATAAATGTAACTGTAGCCGGTGGCAGTATGGATGGAAAAGCAGTCGGGATGTATGGAGAGACAGCAAAACTTAATAATTCAGGAAAATCAGAAATTAATGTTCATACAACCGGACATGCCAAAGCTATCGGTATGGAAGGTAGAAATGCACACATATATAATAATGCAAAAATTACCGTAACATCAGACAAAGACGAAGCTATCGGAATGAAAATAAATGGCGGAACGGCCGTAAATGATGTCGATGGTGTAATTAAAGTCAGCGGTAATCAAAAAAATTACGGAATATTCGCAATATCGGATGGAACAACAGCCGGTGCTACAAAAGTAATTAATAAAGGTACAATTAATTTGGAAGGTACAGGAGAAAATACAGGTATATACGGTTCCGGAAAAACGACCGTAATTCAGAATAACGGAAGAATTACAATTAATGGAAAAGGATGCGTCGGAGGAACATGTAATGAAGGATCGTATATTGTTCTGCATGATGGTGCAACCTTTAATAATTCAGGTGATTTAAGCACGACGGGCGCTCTTGATTTTAATAAAATGGGAGGAAATGTTATCTTAGATAAAAATGGCTCGTTCACAGCAACTGAAGATATAAAAGGAGATTTGAAAGTATCATCTAATGTTGTAAAGGATACATTTGCAAAAGAGAGTGTAATTGAAAATGCCTTGTCCTCTAAAGATATTACGGATGTAAATTTAATTTCAAATTCGTATCTATATGATTCTAAAACTAAAATGAATGAAAATGGTAAATACGATGTTGTTATGGAAATGAAAGATTTTGCAACGGTGACGGATGCTGATAAAGCGGGGTACTTGCAGGCAAATTACGAACAAGGTCGCGGTCAGGAACTCTTTAATAAATTAAAGGCAGCCTCTACGGGTAGTTCATTTAAACAGGCGGAAGCAGAATTGATGGGAATTTCCGTTTTACCGAATATTTCTCAAGAGAATTTGAAAATTCAAAGAAGTATAGATCGTAGCATTGTTGCAAATTTATTTAAGCCGGCAGAAGATGAACGTAAAATTGTCGGCGGTGATGGAATGTACATCGGCAGAGATACGCATGGAACACTAGAGGGATATGATCTGCAATCACAAACGATGTATACCTTATATGATAAAAAACTTAACAATCATTATCGCGCAGGAGTTGGCTTAAGTATTACCAATACTGATACAGATTATAATGATGATTCTCAAAGAAGCAGTTTTATGGTTCAGGGGTACATTCCGGTTTCGTATCAAAACGATAAAGGGCTAACAGCAATTACAATGGCAAGATTAGGATATTCTGACGGAGATTATAAAAGATATTCCGTAGGAAGTACATACAAAGCTGATACCAAAGATATAACATTCGGTTTAATCAATGAGTTAAGATATGAAATGATATTGGGTGGTTTAAGACTGACACCATTTGTCGGACTAAATATTATGGGATGGTATCAGGATGACATCAGAGAGCACGGCGGAACGGAAGCTCTGAAAATTGCATCAGATAGTAATCTATCTATAGAAAGTGCATTAGGATTATATCTTGATAAAGAAGTTGAACTTGCCGAAAATCATAAATTAGGTTTATCAATAGGGGCAGGTTACTATCATGAATTTGCGGATCCTTATGAAGGATTTGACGCAACCCATATAGGTAATGTTCGTAAATATAAACTTGAAAATAAAGGAAACATGAATTCGTATGATCGTGGTATGCTCACCGCAAAGGTAAATTATGAATATAAAGACTTTTCAATATATGGTGAACTTATGCAATATCTGGAAGAAGAATATCCGATAAATGTGGATTTGGGTATGAAATATAAGTTTTAACTAAGAAACAGAGGGTTAGATAAAGAATCTTATAAACAAGAGTAAAAAAAGCTTTATTTTAAATTTTTATGTGTTATAAGACTAGACATAACCTTTCATAGAAAACTTGAAAGTGGGGCCGAAAGCCCCGCTTTTTTGTTACCAGATATAGGAGAAACTGATGCAAGAGCATTATCTTTCAGATTTAATTGAACCCGTTGTTGAAGGTTTGGGTTACGAAGTAGTTCGCATTTTAACGATGGGGGATACCAACCAAACATTACAGATAATGGTTGAACACAAAGAATATGAAAAAGAGATTACTGTTGATGACTGCGCAAAGGTAAGTCGTGCAGTATCTGCAGTCTTGGATGAAAAGGATCCGATAGAGAACAAATACACTTTGGAAGTTAGTTCTCCCGGCTTAGATCGTCCCTTGACAAAGATAACTCACTTTCAAAGATATATCGGCTATGTCGTAAAGATTGAAACCTCGGAATTGGTAGAAAATCGCAAAAGATTTAAGGGAACTATCGATTCGGTAAGTGAGGATAATAAAATAGAATTAACCATGGAAGAAGAAAAATATATTATTCCTTTTTCTGCCATTGTTAAGTCAAAACTGGTAATTACTGATGAATTGTGGGAGCAATACCTGAAATCTCACAAAAAAGCAGCGCAAGAATAATTTTAACCCAATATTTATAAGAGGATACTATGGAAAATATTGTAAATATGCCCAGACCGGAAATTTTGATGGTAGCAGATACAGTTGCCAAAGAAAAGAATATTGAAAGAGAAGACGTATTCAAAGCTATGGAAGAGGCAATTCAAAAAGCCGGCCGTTCCAAATATGGTTTTGAGCATGATATTCGCGTAACAATCAATAGAAAAACCGGTGCAATTACATTGGCACGTTACAGAGCTGTTGTAGAAGAAATAGAAAATGAAATAACTGAATTAACCCTTGCGGAAGCACAGAGAATTAATCCGGAAATAAAAATAGGTGAGTACATTGTTGACCAGTTACCTCCGATTGATTTTGGTCGTATTGCGGCCCAGACGGCAAAGCAGGTAATCATGCAAAAAGTTCGCGAAGCAGAACGCAATAAACAATATGAAGAATACAAAGAAAAAGTTGGTACGATTATTAACGGTACTGTAAAACGTGTAGAATATGGTAATGTAATTATTGATATGGGTAAAACCGAAGCCGTTTTGCGTCGTGATGAAATTATTCCGAGAGAGAATTTTAAAAATGGCGATCGCGTAAGAGCTTATGTTTTAGACGTTCGTAGAGAAACCAGAGGACCACAAATTTTCTTATCCAGAACATGCCCTGCATTTATGGCAAAATTATTTACTTCCGAAGTTCCGGAAATCTATGATGGTATTGTTGAGATTATGGGGGTTGCACGTGATCCCGGTTCAAAAGCAAAAATTGCTGTTCGTGCCCAAGATGCATCTATTGATCCGGTTGGCGCTTGTGTCGGTTTACGTGGTATCCGTGTTCAAGCAATCGTAACCGAATTACAAGGTGAAAAGATAGATATCGTTCCGTATTCTGCAGATAAAGCACAATACATCATCAATGCATTATCTCCTGCCGAAGTTAGCAAAGTTGTTATTGACGAAGAAAATAACCGCATTGAAGTTGTTGTTTCCAAAGATCAATACTCTATTGCAATCGGTCGTCGCGGTCAAAATGTTAAATTAGCATCTCAACTTATTAATGCTGATATTGATATCTTAACGGAAGAAGAAGAACGCGAGCGTAGAGCAAAAGAAAACAAAATCCGCTCAGAAAGATTTATTTCTGCATTGGATGCTGACGAAATGATTGCTCAAGTTTTAATCTCTGAAGGTTTTTCAACCGTTGATGAAATTGCCATGGTTGATGTCGCAGAATTAGCATCTATTGACGGGTTTGATGAAGATCTTGCTAATGAACTTCAAAGCAGAGCAAAGAACTTTGTAAAAGCTCGTAACGAAGAATTCACCAAAAAGAGTAAAGAATTGGGAATTGATGAAAGCATCAAAACAATTTCCGGTTTGGATCAGGAAATGATTATTACTCTGGCAGAAAATAATGTTAAAACACTTGATGATTTAGCAGATTTAGCCGGTGATGAATTAATAGAAATCTTAGGTGACGGTGTTTTGAATCCGGTAGAAGCTGATAGAATTATCATGGCAGCCCGCGAACACTGGTTTACTGATGAAGAAGAAAATAACTAAGGAATAATGAAATGTCAGGAGAGTCGAAAACGCGTAAATGCATTCTCAGCGGAATAGTCAAGAATACGGAAGAATTATTGCGATTCGTTGAATTTGATAATGTTTTGCTGCCGGATTTTAATAAGAAACTTCCGGCAAAGGGAATGTATGTAACGAATAATCGGCTCTCTCTGCAAAAAGCCTTAGAAAAGAAATTATTTAACAAAGTGAGCCGTCATAATCTCAAAATAGATGAAAATATAACAGATATGGTTGAAAATCTGCTCAAACAACAAGCTTTATCTGCGATAAATCTGGCTCGTAAATCTGGAAATATTGTCATAGGTTTTGAAAAAGTAAAAGAGGTATTAAAAAAAGATAAAGTTGATTTTATGATAGAAGCATCAAATGCCGGTGCGGATGGAAAAGAAAAACTTGCATTATTTGCTAAAAGTATTGAAATATTTAATAAATTTAGTATAGATGAATTAGATATGGCATTAAATAGAGAAAACACGGTTCATATCGCAGTATTAAAAAGTGATGTGTCTAAGATGGTTTATAATAATTTGAAAAAGTTTGAAAACTTTTTATCTGAAAACGGAGAGAATAACGAATGACAGAAGATAATGGCCAAAAACTAACATTATCCAAAACCAAATCTACCCTTACTTTAAGAAAGACAAAAAACAGTTCTCAGTTTGGGGAGAAAAAAACTGTAGAGGTAGTGGTTAGAAGAAAACGCACAGTAATTGCATCCGCAGACGCAAAGCAATCTAAGCCCATAGATAAAGAAACCGCCCAAAAGTTGGAGCTAATCCAACGCGGTAAAGAGCATGATGCCTTAAAGCAAAAAGAAGAAGAAGCTAAAGAATTATTGCGTCAAAAACAAAAAGAAGAGGAATTACAGCAAGAAAAAGCCAAAGCTGAAGCAGCAAAAAAAATAATTCAAAAAAACGCTAAAAGCGAAACAAATATGGCTGAATCTAAAAAAACAGAAGCTCAAAAAGTAGAAAATAGTAAACCGAGCGAAATGCCGATAATGGCGGAAAATTCAGAAAAATCACATAATTATAAGCACAAAGATAAGAAGAATGATTATGATGAAGAAGATGATGATGAAATGTATTCTAAAAAGAATAAAAAATCTTCGTCAGAAAATAATCGCCCATTAAGTCGAGAAGAAACATTTGAACAAGAACGTAAAAAAATCCAAAAGAGAAACATTGAAAGTCCGAAACGGAATAATAAAATCAATGTAAACTCTTATATGTTTAATGAGGATGATGAAGATGATGATTACGGATATGGTGCGCCGCATCGTCGTTATAAAAAGAAAGCTCCGAAGCAAAAAGTACAAGTTCAAATGCCTCAGGAAAAAATTATCAAAGAGGTTGTGATTCCGGAAATTATCACAGTTCAAGATTTAGCCAACCGTATGGCTGAAAAGAGTTCTGACGTTATCAAAAAATTAATGTCACTGGGTGTTATGGCGACAATTAACCAAGCGATTGATGCTGATACAGCGCAAATCATTGTTGAAGAAATGGGACATAAATATAAACGTGTTGCTGAAAGTGATGTGGAAGAAGGTTTAGGCGGACCGGAAGATACCGAAAAAGATTTATTACCGAGAGCCCCGGTTGTGACTGTTATGGGACACGTTGACCATGGTAAAACATCATTATTGGATGCATTGCGTGAAACTAATGTTGCCACCAAAGAAGCCGGTGGTATCACGCAACATATCGGTGCTTATCAGGTTACTTTGGAAGACAATCAAAAAATTACCTTTATTGATACTCCGGGACACGAAGCATTTTCAGAGATGCGTGCCCGTGGAGCAAAGGTAACGGATATCGTTGTCTTAGTGGTTGCCGCAAATGATGGTATCAAACCGCAAACGGTAGAAGCAATCAGACATGCTCAAGCCGCCAATGTTCCGATAGTGGTGGCTATTAATAAAATTGATTTGCCTGCAGCAGATCCGATGAAAGTCAAAACAGAGTTATTACAACATGGTATCGCCGTAGAAGAAATGGGTGGTGAGTGTTTGTGTGCTGAAGTTTCTGCAAAGAAACGTATCAATATAGATAAGTTGTTGGAAGCAATCTTATTGCAAGCCGAAATTTTGGATTTGAAAGCAAATCCGAACCGTTCTGCCGAAGGCGCTGTTATTGAAGCAAAAATGGAAAAAGGGCGTGGAAATGTTGCAACAGTACTGGTTCAACGAGGAACCTTAAAAATTGGTGATATTTGTATTGCTAATAAAGAATGGGGACACGTTCGCGCGATGTTTAACGAACACGGTAAAAAGGTATTTGAAGCCGGACCGGCCACTCCGGTTGAGGTTATCGGCTTACAGGGAACACCGGCCGCAGGTGATGACTTCATTATCGTAAAGGACGAAAACCAAGCACGCGAAGTAACCAGCTATCGGTTGCGTAAAGAACGCGAAGCAAAAATTGTTAAAAGCGCAAAATCAGCTATGGAACAAATGCTTGATAAAATTAAATCCGGTGAATCTAAACAGTTAGCTGTTATTATCAAAGCTGATGTTCAAGGTTCTATTGAAGCGATAGCCGGAACGATTACAAAATTATCCAATGAGGAAGTTTCTGTACATATCTTGCACTCAGCAGTCGGACCTATTACTGAATCAGATGTAACATTAGCAAAAGCATCAGATGCCTTTATTATCGGCTTTAATGTTCGAGCTATTCCACAAGCGCGAGATATGGCTCGTCGAGATGGTATTGATATTCGTTACTATTCCATCATTTATGATGTAGCTGATGATGTAAAGAAAGGTCTTGAAGGTCTGTTATCACCGGAATTACGCGAGAAATTCTTAGGCTATGCCGAAATTCGCAATGTATTTAATATTACGGGTGTCGGTAAAGTCGGTGGATGTATGGTAACCGAGGGAATGGTTAAACGTGGAGCCAAAGTAAGATTATTACGAGATAATGTGGTTATTCATGACGGAAGCTTAGCTCAATTAAAACGTTTCAAAGAAGATGTTAAAGAAGTTAAGAATGGTTATGAATGCGGTATGAGTTTTGAAAATTATAATGATATTCAAGTAGGCGATTACATTGAGTGTTACGAGATTGAAACAATCGCAGCAAAACTGTAATAGGGGAATAAGAAATGGTTATGGTAAGTGCCAAAGCACCGAGCCAACGTCAGTTGCGTGTCGGTCAGGAAATTAAAAAGGTTATTGCGGAAGCTCTCCAACGCGGAGAGGTGCGTAACCCTCTTATTTTGGAAAATATGGTAACAATTACGGATGTTGAAGTCGCACCTGATTTGAAATTTTGTACGGTTTATTTTATGACATTAAACGGGCAAAATCTAGGTCAGATAGAGGACGATTTAAACGCAGAAACATGGGGCTTTAAGAAATTAATTGCCGCTAAAATTAAATTGCGTTATACACCGGATATTAACTTTAGAATGGATACTTCATTTGAAGAGGTAGATAGAATAGAAAAATTATTGCGTGATCCGAAAGTTGCGCAAGATTTAAAAGAAGACGAAGAATAGATAGAGACGAGAACTAAAATGTTAAAAGGATTTGTAAAAGAATTTAAAAAGTTTGCAATGCGTGGTAATGTTATTGATATGGCTGTCGGTATCATTATTGGTGCTAGTTTTGGTAAGATAGTAGATTCTTTAGTAAAAGACATCTTAATGCCTCCGATAGGTTTATTACTAGGTAAAGTTGACTTTTCGGATTTAAAACTTGTTTTAACCCAAGGCGAAAATCCGGTTTCTATCAATTACGGTCTGTTTATTAATGCAATTATCAGTTTTCTAATTGTTGCATTTGCGGTTTTTATTTTGATAAAGGCAATTAATAAACTACAAGAGAAAATGTTGAAAGAAGAAGCCAAAGCAGAGGCGAAGGCGGAACCGACAACCAAGACATGTCCACACTGTTGCACGGAAATTCCATTGAAGGCAACACGCTGTCCACATTGTACTTCGGATTTGAAATAAGACTAAAGGCTCAAAAAAACTTGAGCCTTTTTTAATACTTAAATTATCGAGAATGAGTATGATTGGTAAAGAATGGTGACGCATCAAAAGTTTTATTGTCATTTTGATCTTTGGATAGAGATTTTTCTCTCGGCTTCTCAAGTGTTTTATCTAACTCAGAAAGGGCGGTGCGAACAGTCTCATTACTATTATAGATAATCTTATGCCCATTTTTTTCATACAGGATAATATTATCAGAATAAACAATCATCGGTTTAACAGTTGATGAATACTGACAATTAAGCATTAATTGAGCTAACTTTTTATCTGCGTCAGGGGTACGATGAACAATTTTCTCAAATTGAGTTTTTAAATATTTTTCCTTTTGAAAATCATTTTTGAGCCCTATCTCAGACAAATAGTCGTCAATTTTTATCAGTCCGTCCACACAGGCATAAAGAGATTTTTCTTTTTCGGGAACCAATTTATGGTTTTTAGAATTATCCTCTTTATCCATGATATCAAGAATTTCTGTTCGTGAAACAATACGCTTAATTTTATTAGAATCAGGATAGAACATATCAATACATTCAGGCGGAAAATCAATTTTTAAGCCAAGACCGATTTTAATGTCTTTCATCATATCTTGTGAAATTTTCTTAATGTCTCTTGCGGCCTGAATCTTTCCCATGATTGATCCGTCTTCACGAGTTACATTCTGTGAAAATTGAATATCTCGGTATCCAGAAAAATTTTCTTTATCCCAGTATTCGGAGGCTAATTGTGTCATATTCATTATATATTCAGGGGATTCAGGATGAAAACCATTATTTTTTATGAAGTCTCTAAGTCCGGGAAACCAACCGATAATATCATCTGTACGAACTGATTTCCCCTTAGATTGAATTGTTTCAATTCCATTCTGTTTAAAAAAATTGTAATAATTAGCGATTACAAAATATTCGCACGTTTTTGCAATTTTTTCTGTTACGATGCTGGATGATATTCTTCTGTCAACAGGGTGAAATTTAGAATCTACGGAAATTTGTCCTTTTTGCAAGTGAGCATGGTGTACGTTTTCGTGATAATAGGTTAATATTTCAGCAAAATTATTACCTAACATAAGATAAGCTTGCGCATCTTCAACTTGCATCATCGCTTCTCTATACTTAGGAGCTATATTCCATTTAGGGATATTAATCGTATCCTTATCCGAGCATGAAGCAACAGATTCGTAATGTTCATTAGCTCTATCAAAACCTAAATTTTGAACATCACGATGTATAATTGCTGGTTTAATATCTTCATTCTCTTTATATTTTTCGTAGGAGTTTTTTACTAAGACATCTTTCCCCGTAAAAGGGCCTATTCTTGTCTCTTCTAAACTGAGTGTATCTTCTTTGACTTGTGTGTTATATTGTTCTTGTAAAAGCTGTTGTGCATCAATATAAGCTTGAGGCATTTGCATAATAAGTTGAGCATTTTTTATATCAGATTTAATTTCAGCTTTAAGTGAATCACGAGGAGAAATTTCTTGTGCATTAATCCCCGAAGCAGAAAGGGTAGCACCTAACGCAGAAATAAGCATTACTGATTTTATTTTTTCTGTATTCTTCATCGTTTATCTCTTCACTAAACATATATAAAATATACTATATTTAGGCGAGATAGTAAAGCTAATTAATCTTAATATTTATTTTCTACGATTATAGAAAAATTCATAAATAAAGAGAACAATACCGGAAATAACCAACGGGAGTAAATAATAAATGATTCTGTATGCAATCAAAGCGCCAAACAGAATAGCTTGATTATCTTGTCCGGGAAGAATATTAGAAAAGACCAATTCAAAAACGCCGAGACCTCCCGGAACCTGGCTATAAACACCAAGAACTTGAGCAATGATAAATGCCCCGAGGAAGGTCGCAAAATTTATTTCAATGAAACTGATAAGCACAAAATAAAGTACTAAAGATGCCATAACGATATCTATACTACCGATAAACACTTGCATAAGTGCAAGTTTGATATCCGGCATCTTAAAATCTACTCCTTTAATTACCAAATCTTTTTTGTAATAAATACTTCCCCATAAATAAGCAAACAAACCAATAACAGATAAAATAGTTGTAATGAGGGTAGATGTTTGAGTTGAAGCATTATTTCCGAAAGCATGATCCGGAGTTAAAACATATCCGATAATAATTAAGAAAAAGCATGCGACCAAATATGTAAAACCTGAAAAAGTTACCATCTTGACAATATTAGCAGCAGATAGTCCCCAACGAGAGTAAAAACGATATCGCACAGCACCTCCGGATACAATCGCATGTCCGGCATTGTTACTAACGGAAAAACCGATAAACCCAGTCAAAATCCATTTCCACGAGGATAGTTTTTTCTTAACATATTTTAGAGCTAAAAAATCATAAGTAGAGAGGGCAACATAGCCGCAACAAGAGGCAATAAAGGCATATATTAAATGAGATATCGGAATACTGAATAAAGAATCTTTCAATTCAGCCATCGTATATTTAGATAATTGTCTGTATATCATATATGATGCCAAAACAAAAAAGAACACACCTAACCAAGACACAACTTTATTTAGGACATCCGTAGCTTTCACCTTTTTTACTCCCTCAATTTAATAATTAATTTTTCAAATCAGCAGATATATCATTATTTATATTACTATCAATATAAATTTTCAAACTATTTCCAAAAGTTTTTTTGATGAAAATTGTTAATTCTGTAGGTTCTGGTTTATAGTTTTCAGCATCGGCTTGTACTTTGAGTAAATTTTCTATTTTCAAATTTTTTTCAATAATATCTCGTTTTTCTGCAGCTCCTTCTGCTCCCATAACAGAAGCGATATTATAAAGAACATGTGCTTGAGAGATATCTTTAGTATAAATAAGTCCATCATTTAATATATCAGCCAATTTCATAATTGCCAAAGTATGTCCTTGTTTTGAAGCCGCCTGTAAATTTTCAACGGCACGCGCATAATTTTTAGGTGTTCCGATACCGTTAGTGTAAAAATTGGATATAATAAATTGAGCTTCATCATATCCGGCATTAGCCGCAGCTTTAATAAGTTTAAATGCTTTGTTTATATCTTTTTTATAATAGAAACCTTGAGAGTAAGCATACCCGATAAGATATTTTGCAACATTATTCTCTTCTTGTGCTTGTTCCAAGAGCATAAACACCTTTTTCAAATCATTTTGAGTCTTAGGATTATTTTTAGATCCGAGATAAATAATCGCTAAATTGACGGCCGCATCATTACTTCCGACTTTTGCGGCTTTCTCAAAATACTCAATTGCTTTAAGGTAGTTAACTTCGGTTCCGATACCGCTGAAATAGAGACTTCCTAAATTATTTAAGGCAACGGGATTATCTTTTTCTGCTGCCATTTCATAATAGTGAAATGCGAGTTTATAATCAGTATTAACTCCTTTTACCCCGTAAAGATACATATATCCCAAATCTAATTGAGTTTCTACATCACCGGAATGAGCTTTTTCTTTCAACTCATCAAGAGTAGGCTCTTTTTTTTCGGTATTTTTCTCGCTGAATAATTCTATTTTTTTCTCGGATAAATCATGTTTTTGCGTTTCGGCTAGATTTTGAGGAATCTCCGAAGAATTTGTTTGCGCACAAACATCGGTTGCAGAAAATAATAATACCAAACTCAAAAGTAAACTAAATCTTATCATAATAACCGCCTCAATCAGTTAAAACACATAAACGCAAAAAAAATATTGCTTTCCCAATAAAATAAAGTATAAAAAGTACAAAGTAAATTCAAATTAAAAGATATCCAATTCAAAACTTAAAAAGATAAGAAAATGGCAAAAGCAGCACCGATATACACACTAAGAGACATAGGATTAACCTTTGGCATAAGACCTTTGTTTACCTCCGTAACTTTAAATATATCCGAAGGAGACAAAATATGTTTGGTTGGTCGTAACGGATGCGGCAAATCTACTTTATTAAAGGTCATATCCGGCATGATTGATCCAGATAAGGGTAAGGTGTTTATCCAACCGGGAATAAAAGTTTCTTATATGGCACAAGAAGCAGATTTTTCGGATATGGCAAATCTAAAAGAAGTGGTCTTATCCGGTTTACCAACCGAAGATAGAAAAGATCAAGCCTATAAAGCAGATATTTTAATAGAAAGCTTTTTAATCAAAGCTGATATCAGTCCGAAGACGGCATCAGGAGGAGAATTAAAAAAAGCGGCATTAGCTCGTGCTTTAATTTCCGAGCCGGATATCTTATTATTGGATGAACCGACAAATCACTTGGACATTCGGACAATAGAAAAATTAGAAGAGTTGATAAGAAAATTTAATGGGGCCGTCGTAATTATCAGCCACGATCGTTCATTTTTAAAACATACATCTACGGCAACATGGTGGTTGGATCGAGGTATAATCTACTCTAATGATAGAGGATTTGATAAATTTGAAGAATGGCAGGATGAAATTTATAATCAAGAGATAATCAAAGAGAAACATCTGAATAAAAAAATAGAGGAAGAAACGGAATGGTTACATAAAGGTGTAACCGCTCGTCGTCGCCGCAATCAGGGGAGATTACGGCGTTTGCAACAGTTGCGTCAAGAACGAAAAGAACAGATTAAACGACAAGGTTCGGTGGATATGGAAATAAAAGAAGCTGCCGTAAAATCAAAAATGATAATTGAAGCGAAGCATATTTCCAAAACTTTTGGCTCTAATGAAATAATCAAAGATTTTTCTATTCGTATTATGAAAGGTAATCGCATTGGCATTGTCGGACCAAACGGTACCGGAAAGACGACTTTAATAAAGATGTTGACCAAAAATTTAGAACCGGACAGTGGTCATGTTCGGATAGGTAAAAATCTGGAAATGGTCTATTTTGATCAAAATAGAGAAGTTTTAGATCCAAATAAAACTTTATGGCGAACTCTTTGTGGTGAAGGAGATCACATTTGGGTTCGTGGACATTTTCGCCATGTTGTGGCTTATTTGAAAGATTTTTTGTTTACTTCCGATCAAGCACAGAGCCCGGTTTCAAGTTTATCCGGTGGCGAGAAAAACCGATTAATGCTGGCATTAAGTCTGGCACGAGAATCAAACTTTTTGGTTTTAGATGAGCCGACTAATGACTTAGATATGGATACATTAGATTTGTTACAAGAAGTTTTGGATGAATATCAAGGAACAATTTTAGTTGTTAGTCATGATAGAGATTTTCTGGATAAAATTACGACTTCAATGCTTTATCTTAAAGGAGATGGGAGTGTAATAGAGCATGTCGGTAATTATGACGAATTATATAAAAAATACATAGATAAACCGCAACCGGAGAAAATATCTAACGGGATAAACAAAATAAAGTCCAGAGAAACAAATTCAGTCGCGCGCGAAAGTAAACCATCACGGTTAAGTTATAAGGATAAACGATTGTACGAGGTGCTTCCTCAAGAGATAGAAATGATAGAACGCGATATTTCTGAAATAGAACAAACTTTAAATGATGCGGATTTATTTATGCGTGATGCGGATAAGTTTTATAGTCTGACCGCAAAGTTGGAACAGTTACGTACGGAAAAAGAACAAAAAGAAGATAAATGGCTTGAAATAGAAATTATGCTTCAGGAGATGTAATCAGTCAAAAAGATTTCCTATATAAGAATGCGAGTTATGCAATGAAAACCATTCAACGAAAAGGAAATGAAAAATGATTGAATTAGATGAATTGCAATTACTGAATCCGCAAGAACAACTGGCAGAAATAAAACATACTAACCGTTTATTTTTAAAATTATTATATAACTTAAGTAAATATCCGCATTCAAGAACGGCTAAAAAGTTCGTTCGTTTAGGTTTATTTGAGTTTGAAACATCAATTTTTGCAGACAGAGACGAACAAGAAAGAATGTCGTCACAAAAACTCAAAACCCGTATAAAGAAATAGAAAACTAAAATTAACTAAGGTTTAAGTTGCTAACTCAGATATTAAAAAAGTCTAATCCGTAAATTGTAGCGAGTAATAATACGGCTGCAAAAATGCCTGCAAAAACATCATCTAGCATAACCCCATATTCATTATTAATTTTAGTATCGGCATATTTAACCGGTCCCATTTTCAAAATATCAAAAAATCGAAAGAAACCGAAGCCTAAAGCATAGTAAAATAAACTGTACATCCCGTCCAAATGATCAGGTGCAACGAAAGCAACTAAAGAAAAGGTCAGGAGCTGACCGACTGTTTCATCTATTACAACTTTAGACGGATCGGAAATATGACAGTCGTCAACCACAATTTTTGTAGCCCAAACACCCAAAATGAAACAAATAACTGCAGCAATAATAAGTGCACAAACGCCCCAAAGATGCAAGAGAATGTATGCAAGCGGAAGAGTTCCGAGAGAACCGCAGGTTCCCGGTGCAAATTTAGATAAACCGCAACCGAAATAAGTGGCAACAATATACGCAAGTTTCTTTTTCATTGTAAGAGCTTTCAAATCAATAACTAAAGATATAATAAAAAAAATCAAGATATTTACAATCTTAAAATAAATTATCCACGAATAATTAACAATTAAATAGTATAATTAAGTAAAAGAAAGAGGAAAAAATGACCAAAAAAGTTTTTTACAGCCTAGGTGCTTTTTTAATCGTTGCGATATTATTTGTTACATATTTATTGCTGCAACCTGTTGAAAAGAAAGCGAAGATATTTGAGATAAAAGAGGCACATCCGCCTCATATTCGGTTGCAACCCAATACTTGCCCGCAAACTTCAGGCACAGTAAACATAACATTGATTACCGATTCTAATTATATTGTACCGACCAAAGTTTCCATGTACTCGGCGATTAAGACTAAGTGCCCGAATACGACTTACAATTACTATATCATTACGGAAAATGTGGATAGAAACGGTGCAGAAGAATTGTTACGACTAAAAGAACTGGCACCGGAAACCGTAAATATTCATATAATTCCGCAAAAAGAACCGAATTTACCTTTTGAAAATATGCAGAGGTTTTTACAGTATAAAGTCGGTATGCATAAAATATTTTTGCCGAATACCTTAAAAACGTTGGATAAAGTAATTTATATGGATGGTGATACGATAGTCTTAAAAGATTTACGAACACTTTATGAGATAGATGTAAATGAAGTTTATGCATCTGTTGCCAAAGACGGAATATTCTACCGTTTTCCTAAAGAAATGGCGGAAATTGGTTTAGATAAACGCGGTTTTTATTTTAACAGCGGTGTAATGCTGTATAATTTGCAAAAACAACGTGCGGATGATATGGTAAATAAACTTGTAAAATATGTAAACACACATAGTGATTTCTTTGGAGATCAGGATGTTTTAAACATTGTCTTCGGAGATAAATTAAAGTTAATGTCCTACCGCTATGATTGTATCAGTACATTTTTTGAAGAAGATGACTTGAAATTTTTAAGCACATATTTCGGAGAAGAGTTACCGCACGAGACCTTTTATATCTATGAAAATGCAACAATAATACACTATGCCGGTGATAAACCGTGGCAAGAAAATTACAAACCTCTGTATTTAAAGGATTTGTGGTTTAGATTTTATAATGAGGCAAAGGATATCTGATGAATAAAAAATATATTTATATCGGCTCAGGCGTGCTCTTAAGCACCGTTTTACTACTTTGGTTACTATTTTCAACATATACCTCGCGAGTAAATTTGGTTTATATGTCTGATTCTAAGTATTTACCGTATATGATGGTATCACTTAATTCTGCTATAAAACATAAAAAAACGGATACGGAATATAATGTTTATGTTATAGCTAAAAATTTTACACCGTCAGATGACGAAAATTTGCAAAAAATGGCGGAAGATAAAGTCAAAATAAACATCATTCCCGCTAAAAACCTTAATGTGAATACGGCAAATTTAGGTAGATTTTCCTCTTTTGCGATAACCTTACAAAAATTATTTATTGCAGATTATTTAGCGCACGAAGACAAAATTTTATATCTGGATGCCGATACATTGGTACAACAAGATTTGGCAGAAGTTTATAAACTCGATATATCGGATAAATATGCAGCGGCAGTCAAAGACGGATTAATGTATCAATATCCGCAACATATTGTAGAAATAGGTTTGGCAGATATAAATTTTTATTTTAATAGTGGTGTAATGCTCTTGAATTTGGAGAAAATTCGCCAGGATGAGATTATGCACAAGTCTGTGATTTATCTGAATACACATCGAGAAGTATTTGGTGACCAGGATATTCTCAATGTCGCTTTTGGAGGTAAAGTTCTTCCGCTTTCATACAAATATAATTGTAACAGTACATTTTTTGAGGAAAGATCAGCTAAATTTTTGAGTAGATTTTATGACGAAGTAGTTCCGCAAACCTCAAGAGAAGTTTATGATACAGCGACGATATTACATTTTGCCGGTCACAAACCATGGACACCGTGGTTTACACATACTTATTTAAAACCGTTGTGGCAACAATACGCAGATGAAACAAAGGCAAAATATCACATAACATTTTAAATAAGCTTGCACAAATATAAATAAATCTGTAAACTGCTTTATCAAAAGAAAAAGGATGAATAAAAATGGTAAAAGTGGTGTCATTCGGATGTCGTATAAACAGTTACGAAGGCGAAATTTTTAAAGAAAAACTCAAAGAATATGATAATTTAGTCATTGTCAATACCTGTGCGGTAACCCTTGAGGCAGAACGTCAATGCCGTCAGGAAATTCGTAAATTAAAAAAAGAAAATCCGGAAGCTAAACTGGTTGTGACCGGTTGCGCAGCTCAAGTCAGTACGCAAAGATTTCAGGATATGCCGGAAGTAGATTTAGTTTTAGGTAATAAAGAAAAGACAGAAATAGAAAAATATTTGATATCCGAAGAAAAAGTCGTAGTCGGGGATATTTTTTCTTTTTCCGGATATGATAAATATATGATAACGGGTTTTGAAGGAAGAGAAAGAGCATTTGTTGAAATTCAGCAAGGATGTAATCATCGATGCACATATTGTATAATTCCCTATGCACGCGGTAAAAATCGTTCGGTCAAAGAAGAACAGATAATGGAACAGATAAAGATATTGTTGGAACAAGGGTTCAAAGAGATTTGTCTGACCGGAATAGATGCATGTTCGTATGAGCCGAGTTTTAGTGATTTGGTAGAACACATTTTAATTCGTTTTCCTCAATTACCTTCTTTACAGTTCGGGTCATTGGATCCGGCGGCTATAGATGACAAATTTATTTCTTTAGTCGGGAAATATCAAAACATTTATCCGTATTTTCACTTTTCCATTCAGTCCGGAGATAATTTGATTTTGAAACGAATGGGACGGCGTCATCGTCGGGAAGATGTCATAAATGTCTGCAATAAGCTTAGAGAAGTTCGTCCGGATAGTGAATTTGGGGCAGATTTTATTTGCGGTTTTCCGACAGAAACAGAAGAAAATTTTGCAAATACGATGAAATTAGTGGAAGAAGCCGATATTACCAAATTACATGTTTTCCCATATTCAGAAAGACCGGGGACACCGGCAGCCAAAATGCCGCAACTTCCGATTCATACACGTAAACAAAGAGCGGAAATGCTTAGAAATTTAAGAAAGTAAACAAGATGAGTAATTTTTTTCAAAAATTAGGACTTGGGTTAAAAAAGACATCGCAAAATTTAAGTCGCGGTTTGACGGATATTTTCACGAAAGAGAGCTTGACAGCAGAAGATATAGAGGAATTAGAAGACCTGCTTTATGGCGCAGATGTCGGCGTTAAAGCAACAACAGAAATAATTTCCAAATTTTCCGCTCGTAAGTTTGATAAGAAAAACGGGATTTCCGTAGTAAAGGACGAATTATGTGCGGACATTGCAGAAATTTTGAAAATATCCGAACAAGAGTTTGTGATAGATAAAAGTCAAAAGCCGTTTGTTATTCTGATGGTCGGTGTAAACGGTGCAGGCAAAACGACAACAATAGGTAAATTGGGTAAGAAATTTTCTCAACAAGGATATCAGGTTTCATTTATTGCGGCAGATACATTCCGCGCCGCCGCCGTAGAACAATTGTCAGAATGGGGAAAGAAAAATAATTTACGCGTATATTCGGGCGCATCGGGTTGCGATAGTGCCGGATTATGCTTTGATGGCTTGAAAGAGGCTCAACAACAAGGAGATGACATTGTTTTTATAGATACGGCAGGTCGCTTGCAAAACAAAAAAGGTTTAATGGATGAATTACAAAAAATAGATAGAGTCATAAAAAAAGTAATACCATCAGCACCTCACAAAACATTGATAACCATAGATGCAACAACCGGTCAAAATGGTTTAGACCAGGTCAAAAAGTTCAAAGAGCTTATTGACATTAACGGCGCAGTCGTAACAAAGTTGGATGGAACTTCTAAAGGCGGAATAATTATTGCGGTTTCATCGGAAACTCAAATTCCGATTTATTATATCGGTGTAGGCGAACAAGTAGACGATATGGATAAATTTAATGCCGAAGAATTTGCAAGAGGATTACTTGAATTATGATGGATACATACTTTAATTTTGATGAGCCGGAAATAAAAAAACAATCGGAAAGTAAAACACCTGAACCCAAGACTGTGAGTGAACTTTCAAACGATATTAAACGTTTTGTTGAAGGGCATTTTAATAAGGTCTATGTGAAAGGCGAAATATTTGGAGCAAAACGCGCCGATTCCGGTCACTGGTACTTATCTTTAAAAGACGAAGGTGCAGTGTTGTCGGCAGTATGTTGGCGCGGTGTTGCCTCAAATCTTAAAGTAAAGATAGAAGACGGATTAGAAGTTATTGTTACCGGTAAAATTACTACTTTTTCCGGAAAATCCTCATATCAAATTGTAATAGAAAGTATGGAGCCGGCAGGTCAGGGGGCATTGCTTAAATTATTGGAAGAACGCAAACAGCAATATATTAAAGAAGGACTGTTTGAGGCAAGCCATAAAAAACCGATTCCTTATTTACCGGAAACAATCGGCGTAGTTTCCAGCGCATCGGGAGCGGTAATTCGAGATATTATTCATCGTATTCGTGACAGATTTCCAAGTCATGTAATATTATGGCCGACACCGGTACAAGGCGAAGGAGCTGCAGAAAAAATTGCAGCGGCGATTCGCGGGTTCAATGCGATGTCATCGAATGGTAAAATAAAAAGACCGGATGTTTTGATTGTTGCTCGCGGTGGAGGAAGTTTAGAAGATTTATGGCCGTTTAACGAAGATGTTGTAATAAGAGCTGTTTATGATTCGGAAATTCCGTTGATTTCTGCTGTTGGTCACGAAACAGATACCATGTTAATAGATTATGTATCAGACAAACGCGCTCCGACACCGACCGGTGCAGCTGAATTTGCCGTACCTGTAAAAAATGAATTGCAGAGCAGTATGAATATTTTGGATAATCGTATGCGTAATACAATTCGTCGCTATTTAGAAGAATATAAAAATCGGATAGAAGGTTTAGGACGAGGTATTCCAAACTTGCGTCAAATTCTAAATGAGAATATTCAAAAAATGGATTACCGAATTGAACGTCTGCAGATTGCTATGAAAAATGTCATAATGCAAAAAACAAACGCATTAACATTAGCGGATTTAAAGCCGATTTACATCAATAATTTAGTTAAATTATATTCTGAACGAGTACAAAATTTGGCGATTCGCTTAGAGGGGGTCTCGGTTGAATCTGTTTTAAAACGTGGTTTTGCATGGGTAAAAGGCGATAGTGGTAACACAATATATAATACCAAAGAAGCGGTAACTCAAAAACATCTGAGCATTACTTTTATGGATGGTAAAATAGAAACCGCTTTGCAAGGTTCGGAGAGCCCGATATCCCCGTCCGTTCCCGAAAAAAAATCTAAACCTAAAAATAAACCAAAAACCGATACCCAAGCTTCATTATTTGATTTTTAACTATTTATCGCTATCGTATATCTAACAGATATAAAGGGGATAAATATGATAGATTTTCAAGTATTAGGACTGGCATTGATACAGGGCTTAACGGAATTTTTGCCGGTGAGTTCATCCGGACATTTGATACTTTTTTCGTATTTAACATCGTATGAAGACCAAGGACAGTTAATGGATATTGCCTTACATATCGGTTCTTTATTTGCGGTTATGATTTACTTTTGGCAAACAATAAAAGAGATATTGATAGAGCTTATCCAAAGCAAAGGTCGTGCTGATTTTTCAAAATCCGGTGTAAGGTTGGCATATAATATTTTGTTAGCGACGCTTCCGGCAATTTTTATCGGTGGATGTTTGAGATACTTTGGCATGTCATGGACAAGGAATATAGAGTTAATCGGTTGGATGTTAATAATCTACTCCGTTTTACTGTGGTATGCGGATAATTACTATAGTACCGAGAAAGAAATTAAAGATATAAAAATGCGCGATGCAATTTTTATCGGATTAGCTCAGTGTCTGGCATTTATTCCCGGAACAAGTCGTTCCGGCGTAACGATAACAGTTGGTAGATTTTTAGGGTATAATCGGAGTGAAATAGCAAAATTTTCAATGTTATTATCACTACCGGTTATATTCGGTGCCGGAGTTTTGGCGTTCCGCGAAGTATTACAAGCGGGAGAGTACCAACAATTCATATTGACCAATCAAGCAATTGTTTTTTCTTTCATCTTTTCTTATATGGCGATATATTTGATGATGAAATGGTTACGTTATGCGACCTATCTGCCGTTTGTGATTTATCGGATAGTGTTAGGGAGTGTATTACTTTTAAAAACTTATGGGATAATGTAAGCATAAAACAGTTGACTAATCTTAAAAAAACGATTAGAACAAATAAAAGTTGCTCCGATGGCGAAATTGGTAGACGCGCATGCTTCAGGTGCATGTTGCCGTAGGCAGTGGAAGTTCGAGTCTTCTTCGGAGCACCAGTTTCTAAAAGCGCCGGTAGGGTGCTTTTTTTGTGGAAAAATTCAAAAGTATTATTCCTTTTTTAGGTATTTAGGCGGAATAACCCCATCTTTTAATACAAGTAAATAGTGCCGTATAACAGCAAAAAGCAAATCTTTTGAGGAATCACATTTATTCCAAGCCAAAGGAGATGTATCAATTTCGTCAATAGTAACCGGATAAAAATTCTCATTGAAACCGTTGGAATCTGAGCCTTCCTTGCACCAAATTTTCTCAACAATACCATCACGGAGTAAATCATCTAATTCAAAAGAATAAAGTTCAGAATTTTCTGTGATTTTTTTTAAGACACTATCATTTCCCTCACAAACAATGGGTTCTGTCAAAACGGAAATTGATTTGCTTCTCCCTTCAAAAGTACTATCTAACCATGCCAAAATTTCTGTTCTATTCTGAGAGCCTGCACGCAAAGAATAGCAATTAAGTTTCTTTGGTGATTTGGATGTTGAGAGCAATCCTTCTGAAGAAATAGTATTTTCCTTAGGGGCATAGTGATAAAGTATCATATTTATCTCCTTTCTGAAAGATTAGCCCCAAAACAACGAGGAGTCAATTTCATATTGTGTAAAATCTTGTAAATAAAGGTTGCGAAAGTAAAAAATAGAAGTACTCTGAATATGTCAAAAAAGGAGTATGGAATGGATAAAAAAGAAAAATTATGGATGTCGGTAATTTTGGCTAGCGGTATTGCCCTTAGTGGTTTGTGTGGAGGATATTTTTATTATCTTTCTAAAACGAAAACAAATTTTGTAACAGTAAAGGGATTAGCTGAGCTGAACGTCAAAGCAGATTTAGGTATTTGGAATTTAAAATATACGGTTTTAGGAAACGATTTATCTGTTGCACAAAATAAAATGGAAAAACAACAGAAGTTAATAGTATCTTTTTTGCAAAATAAAGGTTTTAGCTCACAAGAAATAAGTATAAAACGAACAGAAACGAATGATATCAAAGCAAATCCGTATCGCTCGGATAATTCAAGTTCAGAACGATATATTTTGACGCAAAATATTCAGGTAACGTCATCAAATGTAGATTTATTGGATACAACAATAAATTCAACAGGAGAACTGATTGCAAAAGGAATTTTATTTAATGATGATTATACACCGGTTTCATATTTATTTACAAAAATAAATGAGGTTAAGCCTCAAATGTTGAAGCAAGCGACAGAAAATGCCAAATTAGCAGCCGAAGAATTTGCGAAAAGTTCAGGAAGTTCTGTTGGGAAAATACATAAAGCAAACCAAGGAGTATTTTCTATTTTACCAAGATATCAAACCTATAATGCAAATGAGATGAATAGTATAGAGAAAAAGGTTCGTGTTGTTTCAACAATAGAATATTTTTTAGAATAAAACAGATACAGAAAATAATAAGGAGCAGAGTTTTTCTGCACAAAAAAATAAAGCGGGGTAGTGAAAACTACACCGCTTTTTTAGGAATACTAATAGCTGAAAGTTGCGACTTTGCGAATTTCATCTAAATAAGCATCACATTTGGCTAAAGAGAAATGTTTATTTTCATCTTTTAAGCCACTTTCTGCATCAATCCAAAAGGGCGCACCTTCCGGCACAGATGCCAAAATTCTCGGAAACTGCTCAGCAATAGTTTCTGCTGATAATCCGCCGGCAAATCCAAAGAATACATCGTTATACGGCGCCTTATCCCAAATCTTCGGCACAATTCCTTTTCCGCGAGAACTGTCAAATAAACAAGAAAAATGACTTGTATGTTTGTGGAGTTCATCAATAAATTCGGCAGATTTCTCATTATATTGAAAAATAAAATCAATATGTCTGAAATTTCTCATAATGGCCAAAACTTTTTTAACATCAAAGACAACCATATCCGTATCCGGAAAATTAATTTGAACGCGTCCGATAAAATTTTCGCAAGTTGCGCGGTATCGCAAAGATAAAAAAACTTCTAACTCTTTTGCTAAATCTCCCTGATAAAATTTTGCAGCCCAATCTTTATTAACATGGATTGTAAAATTAAAAGTATGGGGAATATACTTTGCATAATAATACAAAGAGTTAATCCACCAATAACGCGCCATCCCGAACGAAGCTTTTGAACTGTCAGTTTGAATTGCAATTTCAATCGGATTATAATTCGGATTGAGATCCGTAGAATTAGAAAAAATAAACTCAAAGAGCTTATCAATTTGGGTAAACTCATTTGCTCCCGAAAGTGTGATATACCTTAGTTCCATACACAAATATAGGTTAAAAATATTAATAGCATGATATGAGTAAGTCCAATGTGACAGCGTGTCAAGTCAAAACATTTATTTTATCGGTTAGGATGATAGCTTCGTATTTAATGCTCAACTAATAGTAAATTGTTTAATCCTTTAAACGAAATTACCTACAAAAAATAAAGTAGGAAAGGAAATATATTTAGCTTATTTTTTCATCTTAAAAGATTGCAAGTTTATATAGAACAGTGCTACTATTCATAAATATCTTAATGGAGTATATTGATGGAACAGAATAAAAAACTGGCAGAATTGTTATTGCAATGGTTTGATAAATCGGGACGGGATTTGCCATGGCGTCACAAAGGAGGAGCACATCCGAACCCGTATGTTATTCTTGTTTCTGAATTTATGTTACAGCAAACAACGGTTAAGACCGTAATCCCGTATTTTTATCGTTTTATGCAAAAATTTCCGACAATAAATGATCTGGCAGCAGCAACAGAAGAAGAAGTATATAAAATGTGGGAAGGATTAGGATATTATACTCGCGCTCGCTCATTGCATAAAACTGCCCAGATGATAGTCTCGGAATATGGAGGGAATTTCCCGACAGCCAAAGAAGATGTCTTAAAGTTAAAAGGAATAGGTCCGTACACGGTTGCAAGTTTTTTAGCGTTGGCATTTAATCAGCCCGAAACAGTAGTAGATGGGAATGTGAGCCGTATTATCTGTCGGATGTATCATCTGACAGAGCCATTGGATAAGTTGAAAATTACGATTCGTGAATTGGCGGAAAAACTGACGAATAGAAAACGTGCAGCAGATTATGCGTCTGCCATTATGGATTTAGGCGCGGTCATTTGTACCCCGAAAAATCCGCAGTGCTTACTATGTCCGTGGCAAGAATACTGTCAATCCAAATCAACAGAAGAGTTAGAGCAAATTCCGTTGAAAATCAAAACAGCCAAACCGGAAAAACAAGGTAAAGTTTATCTTATATATAATGATAAAAATGAGATAATGATATATAAGAAGACGGAAAAAGGATTGTTATCCGGACTATACTCCTTTCCGTGGAGTGAAGAAGAACTTTATCCGGAAGCTGAAGATACCGGCTTAACGGTAACACATGTCTTCACGCATTTTAAGTTGACACTTCGGATATATCATCTCAAAAATTTAATGTCAATTCCGTCAGGGTATTTTTATATTTCTCCGCAAAAATTATCAGAATATCCGTTTTCCATTCTAATGCAGAAAGTTATCCGTAAAGCCATAAAAAATCCCCGTTAATTCAAAAGAATTAGAACGGGGGGAAAGATTAGTTCAGTATGGTTTTTGCTTTTTTGTAAAGATATAGCCCATACATTATCGGTACAACCATCCAACCGGATAATACTATAAGCACAAATGCGATGCGCTTAAGTAATTTCGCCTGTATTTTCAGTACTCTTAACTGACTGGAACAACAACTATTGAATTGCTCCAAGTAAATATTATAAACATCATTAATAATGTTATAACTTAAGAGTGAGGCGATAAAACCAATAAGAAATAATGGTTTTATGAAGATGCTGATGTTTATAGCGATTGTTAAAGCTGCTGAAAAATTGAGTGATTTTATTAATAAAATAAAACCAAACAAGATAGCGCAGAGGTACAATCCCCAAATTCTGTACACATCCGCTTTGGATAGACAATTCAAATCAATCTTGATTTTTATGCCCTTTAGAACCAAAAATAAACTAAAATGCAACAATATTGAGTACATTAAAGGTAAAATTAATTCTTTAAAGCCCAAAAAAACGCAAATATTGTTTTTTGTTGCAAATAAACCGCTTGAAACAACAAAATAGTCTGCAGTCATCAAGTAGTAAATAACGATTACTGCAAGCGCAATAAACGGGATAGCCAATCCGGAAATAAGGCAATTTTTTACTTTCATGATATATCAATAATTAATTTGTCAGACCAAAATAACTGAGTAAACCAAAAGTGTCAATATAAAAAGCTTGTAAAAGGGAATGTGACGCCCATTCTGATAATCGTTGAGAATAAATATGTGCACGGATTTGGAAAGTTTGAGAACACTTCACTCAATAACTATATAAACAAAAAAACAAAGACGACGGAGGGTTTCTATTTATATTCTAAGAAGTGGCTGCTTCACCTGGATTCGAACCAAGATTAACGGAGTCAGAGTCCGCTGTCCTACCATTAGACGATGAAGCAATCATCAACAGAAAGATAAATAATACTTTAACCAAGAAGTGTCAACAATTTTTCTGATATATATTCATAAAATAATATTGCAAAAACAAAATAACAAGATATTTTAAAAATATCAATTATTACAGAGAGGAAAAGAAATGGAAAAAGGAATTAGTTCTTCAATGCTCAGAAAATTAACTGGTTTTATTACGCGTCATAAAGAAGGCGAAATTACTCCGGGAGAAGCAAATCAAATTCAAAAGACATCTTATGCGTTGAACAATACCATAATAAAGAAAAAATTTTCCCCTACTTATGAGACAATAGTTTTGGGTTTAGATAGTGAAGAAAAACAAATTTTTGAAAGTACGGTATATTATCTGACTCGTATTGCGCAAAATAAACCTAAATACAAGAAAAACATTATAAAAGAAATGCAACTTCGCATAGATGACAAAGAGTTAAATCCCGAATTTAGAAATATATTAAAACAATACATAAAATTATTAGATAAATAAAACAACTTTTAGTGTATATTTTTATTGACTAAATAATAAATAGTGTTATAATAGCTTTTGTTAGTCTAAAAAGTGCAGACTATACAGTGCGATGTTTATTCGTAAAAGATAAGGAGTTAATATGACAACAGGAACTGTGAAATGGTTTAATTCTCGTAAGGGTTATGGATTTATTCAACCTGAAAACGGTGGAAAAGATGTATTTGTACATATAACAAAGCTGGAAGAGAAAGGACTAAGAAAGCTATATGAAGGTCAACGTGTAAGCTATGAATTATATGACGATCGTGGTCGTATAGCCGCCGGTTCTATCGAATTATTATAAACGATAAGGAAACGGTTGTCGTAAAAGTCGTCCTCGTTACGAGGGGGACTTTTTTTATGTGCAAAACAACCTTGCTTTTTTTGTTTACAAGTGCTAAAAATTTTGCTAAACCCAACAAAGGTAATTCGTATAAAACTATTAGAAATAATAATTTATTTATTAGGAAAATCTATGCTAGCCAGACTAAAACAGAAATTTTTGAATCTAAACCTTGTCATAAATTATCGTAAAATATTGCCTTATGTTCGTCCGTATTGGGGACGTGCCTTGACAGCTGTGCTGATTACTATTCCGATAGGTTCAATGGATGCAGTTATAGCATGGGCATTAAAACCTTATATGGATGTCGTCATGGTAGAGAAAAATACATGGGGATCATCCACCTTTTTAATTCCGTGTTTAATTATTGTCTTCAGTTCGGTTCAAAGTATATTAACATATACTGCCACCTACTTAAATACGTGGGTTGGACAACGCATTTCTATGGATCTAAAGAAAAAGCTTTTTTATAAATTAATGCATTACGACGCCGGCTTTTTTGATAAAAACACATCGGGAGATATTATCTTTCGTTTTAATACGGATGTAGATATGGCTTGCGGTGGCTTATTAAATAACATGAAGTTATTTACGACCCGTTTGTTCTCGTCCATTTCATTAATTTGTGTTTTATTTTATAACTCATGGCAATTAGCGATTGTAGCGACGATTATCCTATTGGGAGCTCTGTTTCCATTAACCACGGTAAGAAAAAGAATCAAAGGTCTAATGGATAAATCAGTATTTTCCGGTTCTGCGGTTGTTACACACTTTAATGAAACATATAGTGGAAATCGCATTATTTCTTCTTATAATTTATATGAATACCAAAATAAAAGATTTTGTTCAACTTTGGACAGCGTATTCAAAATCGGAATGAAGATGGTGCAAAGAACAGGAATGTTATCTCCGTTAATGCACTTTATTGTTTCCTTTGGTATTGCCGCAGTAATATGGTTAGGATCGTATTTAATTGTAAACCATCATATTACGGCAGGAAGTTTTGTATCTTTCATCGCCGCATTAATTATGCTTTATAATCCGATAAAGAGTATCGGTAATAATTTTAACAGTGTTCAAATTGCCCTAATGGCCATGGAACGTGTCTTTTCAGCACTGGAAAGAACGCCGCAAATCATAAATTGTGAATCCGCAAAAAAACTTTCCGCTCCGAAAAAGAGCATTGATTATGAAAATGTTAATTTCTCTTATATTGAGGGAAAACCAGTTCTAAAAGATATTAATTTACATATTAATATAGGTGAGACTATCGCTTTTGTCGGCAACTCAGGCGGAGGCAAAACAACACTGGTAAATTTACTGCCGAGATTTTATGATGTAACCGGCGGAAAAGTAAAAATTGATGGTACAGATGTTCGTGAGTTTGAAATAGATTCGTTGCGTGAAAATATTGCGATTGTATTCCAAGATAACTTCCTTTTCGGGGGTACAATTCGTGATAATATTATTCTCGGTAAAGAAGATGCAACGGAAGAAGAAATTAAACGGGCAGTAAAGAGTGCTTGTTTAGAAGAGTTCATCTCTACCTTAGATAAAGGATTAGATACCGAAATTGGGGAACGAGGTGTTTTACTTTCCGGCGGACAAAAACAACGTATTGCTATAGCTCGTGCTTTTATCAAAAATGCCCCGATAGTTATCTTGGATGAGGCAACATCCGCATTAGATAATAAATCAGAAGCGATTGTCCAACAAGCGATTGATAATTTGATGACGGATAGAACAGTCTTTATTATAGCGCACCGCCTGTCAACGGTTCGTAATGCGGATAAGATTGTCGTTGTAAATTACGGCAACATAGTGGAAATCGGTTCACATGAAGAATTGATTAAAAAAGAAGATGGAATTTATGCGTCATTATATAAAACACAGTTAAAATAGGAGGATAAAATGCCATATTTAACCATTCATACCAATGTAAATTTTTCTGATGGGCAATCAATAGCAGAAGAAAGTTCAGAACTGACATCCCGAATTTTACATAAACCGCTCAGCTATATTGCTAGTGATGTTTTGTATAATCCGAATATGGCATTTGGCGGAAAATGCAGTAATAAAGGTGCATTAGTTGAATTAAAATCTATTGGTTTAGGAGATAAAGACTTATTTGTTTCCGAACTGACAAAATATTTAGCACAAAAATTATTCATTGAGGATATAAACAACATCAATATAGCCTTAATAGATTCGCCTGCAACACAAACGGCAAGCGGTGGCAAAACATTCGGATAAAGGAATAAATAACGAAGGAAGCATGCTCTTCAGATTGAAGAGCATATTTTTTTGATTTTAGCTCGGATAAATAGACTTGAAAATTTTCATCAAATATGCTATACAACGAAACTAATTGAATAAATTGTATCATTAAAAGGAAAAATAATGTCCCTGAAAGTAGTAATCGTAGGCAGACCTAATGTGGGCAAATCTACATTGTTTAATCGCCTTGTCGGCAAAAAATTGGCCTTAGTTCACGATTTACCCGGCGTAACTCGCGATAGAAAAGAAGCTCATGCCAAATTACATGATTTAGAGTTAAATATCATTGATACGGCAGGTTACGAAGAAGCCCAAACCGGCAAAATGGAAAATCGGATGTGGCAACAAACCGAACGCGCGATTAACGAGTCGGACGTTGTTTTATTTTTATTTGATGCAAGAGCAGGCATACAAGCGTACGATGAACATTTTGCAAGTTTGGTCCGGAAGATTAAAAAGCCGACAATCGTTTTAGCAAATAAATGCGAGGGTAAAAATCAAGAACTGAGTATTTTTGAAGCTTATAAATTAGGGCTGGGCGATCCGATTATTTTTTCTGCTGAACACAGTATCGGTTTTGATGAATTGTATATGCAACTCAAAGATATAGAAGAACAAAAAGAATTTTCGGATAAAATTGAGTCGGAAGCAGAAACACTTACCGAAGATACGAATGAGTTGAAAAAAAGACCGATACAAGTTGCTATTGTCGGCCGACCGAATGTCGGTAAATCAACTTTAGTAAATGCATTATTACAAGACGAACGGATGTTGACCGGACCGGAAGCTGGGCTTACCAGAGATGCAATTACTTCTCATTTTGAATGGAAAGGCTGGAAATTAAATTTAGTTGATACAGCAGGACTGCGCAAACAAGCCAAAGTTACCGGCGTAATAGAAAAAATGTCGGTGGAGAGCACTCTCTATGCCGCTAATATGGCACAAGTAGTTGTTCTCGTATTAGATTCTGATTGCATTTTAGATAAGCAGGATTTAACGATTGCTCGTAAAGTTTTGGAAGAAGGAAGAGCATTAGTAATTGCTATTAACAAATGGGATATTGCCGACAGAAAAGAAGCTCTTCAACGCTTAAATGATAAACTCCAAACTTCATTAACACAAGCCGAAGGCGTCCCGACAGTAACAATTTCTGCCTTGAAGTCAAAAGGATTAGATAAATTATTGAGTGCGGTAATCAAAGTTTATGAAAGATGGAATTTCCGTATTCCGACATCTCCTCTAAATCAGTGGTTTTCCGATGTGCAAGAACAAAATCCAACCCCTCTGGGAAAAAATAAACGCAGAATAAAATTAAAATATATTACGCAAGGCAAAACCCGACCACCGTCATTTTATATCTTCTCCAGTAATCCGGAGGGATTACCCGATTCGTATTTGCGTTATTTAACAAATTCTTTGCGAGAGACATTTAATCTAAAAGGTGTACCTATTCGTATTACAGTAAGAAAGAAAGATAATCCTTTTGCCAAATAAGCATTTAAAAACTTCCTGTAAAAAGGAAGTTTTTTATATATGTAAATCTGGTATAAAATATGATTGGTTCATAAAAAAAAGAAAGGTATTCGGCAGGAATACCTTTCTTGTATTTTTTAAGCTACAATACTATTAGAAGTATTTCCACATAGCAACGTTTGTATCAGTTGCACAAGCTGTGTTGGCATCAACAATGCTAAACGGTAAACCGTGAGCATCGTCGCCAGGTTTGTGTGTATTAGCAGTCGGCGCAATAGTTGCAGTAATTATCTTCAGCAAAGGATCACCCGTACTTTTTGCAGCACCAATCCACATAGCAGCTAAGCCGGAACCGGAATCTCCGCCCCAGTCTGTCGTAGCAATAGAAACGCAAGCATTTTGTGGAATGCCTTCAAATGTTACGAGAAATGCCATATCATCATCCGCAGAAGCTTGAAGTGTAGGTTCAATAGTCACATCACCGCCGAAAGCATTGGTGATTTTATATTTTGATGAATAAGCAGAAGCTTTAGAAGCTTGCGCATACATCTCACCCGGAATTAAACCGGCACGAATAGCCATACCATTGTTTAAACCAGTATAAGTTCTTTGTGAAGAGAACAAAGTTCTGATGTTAGTAGAGATCATTTGTAATTGATCACCCATCTTGTTAGTTTTAAATTTGTTCATAGCTTTGGAATAACCGGCAATACCACCAACAGACAATACACCGACAATAGCCAAAACACCGAGCATCTCGATCATAGAACGACCTTGTTCATTGTTTCTCATATTAAATCTCCTAAAATATAATTCTTTACATCTATCACTCTATACTAAACAATATTTTTTGCAATTATGTAAAAAGTAATAGATGATTTAAAATAAAAAAAGATACTCAAGCGAGTATCTTTTTTTGTTCTATTAGAAATATTTCCACATAGCAACGTTTGTATCAGTTGCACAAGCTGTGTTGGCATCAACAATGCTAAACGGTAAACCGTGAGCATCGTCGCCAGGTTTGTGTGTATTAGCAGTCGGCGCAATAGTTGCAGTAATTATCTTCAGCAAAGGATCACCCGTACTTTTTGCAGCACCAATCCACATAGCAGCTAAGCCGGAACCGGAATCTCCGCCCCAGTCTGTCGTAGCAATAGAAACGCAAGCATTTTGTGGAATGCCTTCAAATGTTACGAGAAATGCCATATCATCATCCGCAGAAGCTTGAAGTGTAGGTTCAATAGTCACATCACCGCCGAAAGCATTGGTGATTTTATATTTTGATGAATAAGCAGAAGCTTTAGAAGCTTGCGCATACATCTCACCCGGAATTAAACCGGCACGAATAGCCATACCATTGTTTAAACCAGTATAAGTTCTTTGTGAAGAGAACAAAGTTCTGATGTTAGTAGAGATCATTTGTAATTGATCACCCATCTTGTTAGTTTTAAATTTGTTCATAGCTTTGGAATAACCGGCAATACCACCAACAGACAATACACCGACAATAGCCAAAACGCCGAGCATCTCAATCATAGAACGACCTTGTTCATTGTTTTTCATATTAAATCTCCTAAAATATAATTCTTTACACCTCATACTCTACATTAAAAAATACTTTTGGTCAATTATGTAAAAAGCAATATATCTAACGAAAGTAATAGTGCGGTTAAATAAAGTTTATTACGCATAGCACTAAACTTAAGTGACTCATATTACAGAAAACTTAAAATTTTACTAAAAAGACATGTTATTCATAAAAAATACCTGCTTACCTTATAAAAAGGAAACAGGTATAATTACAAAATAACACTTTAATCAAATACAATAACTTCGGCTTTATCAGATACGGCAACAACGGATTCTTTTACCGCAATTATTCCGTTACTGATATCCATACCCAAATTTGTTTTGGCTTTTACTAATCCGGAAGAAGCATCAATTTTTAAAATCTTACCATTTGAAAAGGCTAATAAAATTGAACTGTTAATCATAATTGGCGCCCCTGCATAAACATTAGCATTTCTTTCTTCTTCATCAAAATATTCTTTAATGTCGGTAGCCCAAGTAATTTCTCCACTGTCTTTGTTTACGGCATAAAGGATATTTTTATTGGAAATTACAAAAAGATGTGAACCGACAGAAAGCATATTCTGCATAGAACCAATTTCTTTTTCCCACATTTTATCACCGGTTCTCATATCAAGAGCTGCTAAATAATCAGTATTACTGATGGCATAAATCAAACCGTTTTCTACAATCGGATAAGAGCCGATAGTGTTTATTTCAGTTGTGGATTTTGCTTTATCTCGGCTAATTAACATTGATGACCACAACGGAGTTCCGACAGTCGCATTTAAAACAACGATTTCCCCGTTAGAAAATCCGGCAATAACAACATTATCTTCTTTGTCGTAAGCAGGGGATGCTCCCCCAACCATAACAGTATCTTCGTGTGCAACGGCGAATGTCCATAATTCTTGGCCATTATATTTGTTTAAAGCATAAATATGATTGTCTACAGTCTGAATTAAGAGCATATTATCTGTAACTGTCGGTGCGATTCGAATAGGAGATTCTAATATTTTACGCCATTTAGGTTTACCGGTATTTGTATCAATCGCAAAGACCCCGCCAAAACCTGTTGTAGCAAACAAAGTATTTCTGTCAACAGCTAAGCCTGATGCTCGATTCTTGGCTTCTTTAAAACCACCGACTTCAGCAGAAAGCAGATTCTCCCAAAGTAACTTTCCGTCGCTCATTCCAAAAGCGCTGACTTTACCTTGTGTATCCATCACAAAAACCGTATCATTATAAACGACTGGTGCTGCTAAAATGATATCACGTTTATTTATCCCTTTACCAAAATTCATTGCCCATTTTTCTTTAAGGGTAAAACCGGCTTTAAGATTGCCGACAATATGTTGAGAGTTAACTCCGGCTTGAGCCCAGTCACCATTAACATGTGGAACAGAGAGCGATGATATTTTCTTTTGTGCTGCTGACAAATCGTATGCATTACTTTCCAAAACGGAAATTCTTTCACCGACAGGTAATTTTTTGTCTTGTGTACACGCAACAACACATAACAACATACTGCCTAAGCATAGTCCTCTACCTAACTTGTGCATACTAAACTCCCATAATATATTAAATGAAACGGATAATACTATTGAGCTTCACTAATGGATGCTAACATATCATTAATTCTCGCTCTGAATTCATCGGAAATTTCGCCGTTTTGTAATAATTCTTCATAAAGTTTTTTACCTTGTGCGAAATCTTTATTTTGAATAGCGGACATAGCTAACAATTCTTTTGCCATAGAAGCCCAAGCACTATTCTTTTGAATAATCGGATTTAACAAAGCTTCAATATCTTTGTAAGCAAAGGAATCAATTTTATAAGTTGCAAATTTAACTGTGGCAATATCTCTGATTTTGTTTGTAACTTTCTCATCTTTATAAATTTTCTCTAATACAACAAGAGCTTTTTCGGTCTGATTATTATCAAGCAAAATGTTGGCAATTTGTAATTGAGCCATATCTTTATATAATCCGCTCTCTGTATTAACAATTGCTTCCAACTCTGCAATATTATTTTCATAATCTGTGTTTGGAGCAACAGCTTTAACATATTGCACATTTTTTTGTTCTGCTTTACTGATTTTCCAATCAATAACTCTCTCATAACCGACAGCAAAAGCAAGCGCAACGATAAGAATTGTTAAAAATAAACCGCCGTATTTATTAATGAGGTTTTTGAATTTTTCATTTCTTACTTCTTCATCAACTTCTTCAAAGAAAGCTTTTTCTTCATCCAGATTAAAATAAGGGGTGTTTCCATTATCTTTTGTCTTATCAGCTTTATTTCTAATATCTTTTGCCATAACTCAATCCTTCAGCTAAAAATAAACAATTTATTAACTTATACATGTCGTACAATATTTGTGCAATTAAAATTTGAATTTAATTACCAATTAATTTACGAATAACAAAATCTCTGAGCCAGATTAAATCACCGACAGGTAAACGACTACCGAAAGTGATGACTTTGTCGTCACTGATAATAGCTAAACTGTAACGATCAATTGTCGGATTATAGCTGAGTTCTACATTTTCAATCTTGTTCACATTAATATGTTCTTCGTTCAAATAAATACCACAAAAAACATCGGATACCGAAACTTTTTTTGCGCTGATTTCCAAATCATAAGTGGAAAACATCTTACAAGAGAAGAATATAACCGTCAAAAGCAAAGCTGAACCGATAACCCAATATTTTGTAGGAACGGAAGTTCCGATAAAAGTAAGATAGATAGCTCCGACAATTAATAACAACATAGCGGAAAATGTTATCAAAAGGAAAAGTGAACTGAAAATATCCCAATAGATTCCTGCGGGTTTTATAGAGGTAGATTTGGCTTTTTCCGTCAAAATCAAACTCTCGGGTTCAGGTAACTCTCCGCTGTCAATGAATGGGAGTTTATCTGCTTCATATAGTTCTTTAATTGATTTGTCCAAATCAACGCATTCGCGTTTGATTACCCCTCTGTCGCTGACACTTAAAGCCGGTAAATTAAAAAATTTAGCATAATGTTCCCAAAATTTACGAATTTTCTTGTTTTTTGTGGAAATATAGAGCGGAATAATCTTATTTGAATCTTGATGATACAAATCAATAATATAACGATTTTTATTTAAGATGCCCGACTGTGTAAACAACACCCGCAATCTGACACCGATATAATTTTCCAAAGGCTCTGTAAAGGTGTGGTTAACTCCGATAGCAGGATGATAGGTGATTTTGAAGTTCTTCCCATCAAATTCAAATTTTTTGTATCGTACAAAAGAAAAAGTTGAGAAGAAAATGATTCCCAAGGCTAAAACTATAATAAAGAAAGCAAAAATTTCCACAACAAAGAAGGAGTGTTCACTTGTGCGGGAAGCAATGATAAAACTGAATAGCTCATAAATTCCCAAAGCTAAAAGCATAGAACCGAAAAACCATCCGGCATAAGAAAGCAAAAGAGAGGAGCGATCAATCGCACAAACAACCTTCTTCTTAAAGTCAAATCTGAATTTGGAACTGAAATGGTCGGGCATATGAACTAACATTAAAATCTCCGTACAAATATTATAAACAACCTATATTATATATCATTAAAAAAAATATTCATCAGTTTTTTTTAGGATGCGTATAAAATGTTTAAAAGTATGCTTGAGTTTAAGGAATTTATTTGCTAAAAAGAAGAAAATGAGAAAGGAAAAAGATGATATCTGAGAGTTGTAAAATATGTGGCGGTTGCCCGCTCAGAAGTATGGATGAAACCGAATACCGTGAATATAAAACAGCGGATTTTGTTCGCACAACGGAAAGAATAAAACAATCCGTGTCAAAGATTGATACGCCGATTTTTGTTGCGGATGGTAATCGTCGGCGTGCAGATATGAAATTTCGTTTTCAAAAAGGCAAATTGACTTTCGGATTTAACGAAGAAGAAAGTCACAATCTGGTAGATATTCATACTTGCCCTATGTTGACGCCGATGTTAAATTCTTTTATTCCGCACATGAGAAATTTTTTAGCCGAATTTTGCCAAATTAAATATACTGTGAAGAATAAAAAGAAACTGGAAAATAAGTCTATTCGCGAGGGAGGTGTAAAATTCCTTCAAGCTGATAACGGAATAGATATATTGTTATCTTTTGCGGATAATCCTGATTTAGAACATCGTCTGCTTGTGGCGGATTTTGTAAATGCCGAAACAGATGTTGTCCGCTTATCATGGAAAGTCGGGACACAACCTCCGGAAACAATCGTCGAAAAAACACCGCCACTACTCTATATCGCTGACTACACGATTGCGGTTCCCCAGGGAAGTTTCTTGCAAGCCTCAAAGAGTTCCGAAACAGCGATGATAACCAAAGTTTTAGAGTATATAGGTGATACAACCGGAAAAATAGCAGATTTATTTTGCGGATTAGGGACATTTACATATCCACTGGCTCAAAAGAATCAAAATGAAATATTATCGGTAGATTCTTATGAACCATCTTTACACGGATTAAGACAAGCTTTAAATCAAAATCAAATTCATAATGTAAAGATTTTAAACCGAAATTTATTTAAATATCCGTTGGATGCTGACGAGTTAGCCGGAATAAAAGTCTTAGTAATGGATCCGCCGCGAGCAGGCGCTCACGAACAATGTAGGGCTGTATCCGAACTACCGCCGTCGGTAAAACCGGAAAAGATAATTTTTGTGTCTTGTAATCCAAAAACATTTGTATATGATGCGGATTTATTGATATCCTCAAACTATACTTTGGAGAATATAACTTTGATTGACCAATTTGTATATTCCAAACATCAGGAGCTGATAGCTCTATTTACACTTAACCGCTAGCACAATAAGGAGATATAGTATGCTGTCTCATGAACAATTAAGCGAAATGGCAAATTCCATCCGTTTTTTATCCGCGGATGCAATTAATAAATCAAAATCCGGCCATCCGGGAATGCCGTTAGGAATGGCGGATGTTGCAACAGTTCTGTTTGCTGAGTATATAAAACTGAATCCGCAAAGTCCGAAATGGTTTGATAGAGACAGATTTGTTCTGTCCGCGGGACACGGTTCTATGTTATTGTATTCCTTATTATATCTGACGGGATATTCTGATATTACAATAGATGATATAAAAAACTTTCGTCAGTTTGGTTCCAAAACGGCAGGACATCCGGAATATGGCCATCTTGCCGGAATAGATATGACAACAGGACCTCTCGGACAAGGAATATCATCAGCTGTCGGTATGGCACTTGCCGAAAGAATGACTAATGCAAAATTCGGGGATAAACTGTGTAATCACTATACATATGTCATTGCCGGAGATGGATGCTTGATGGAAGGAATATCCGAGGAAGCGGCATCGCTTGCCGGTCATTTAGGTTTAAATAAATTAATTGTTCTTTGGGATAATAATAATATCACGATAGATGGAACGGTAGATAAAGCAAATTCTACTGATCAACTAGCGAGATTTAGAGCTGTCGGATGGAATACAATCAGTATTGATGGCCATAATTATGATGAAATTCGGACAGCTATATCTCAAGCTCAAAAATCCGATAAACCGACATTAATTGCTTGTAGAACAACAATCGGCTATGGCGCTCCGACCAAGTGTGGAACATCAAAATGTCATGGTTCTCCGTTAGGCGCGGAAGAAACCCAAGCAATGCGTCAAAAATTGAATTGGCAATATGCAGAGTTTGAAGTTCCTGAAACAGCAAAACAAAATTGGTTACAAAGTCAACAACGCAATATAGAAAGCTTTAAACAATGGGAAAACGAAGTTGCAAAATCCGATTCTCTGTTTCAAGATATAATAAATGATAAATTGCCGAAAGGGTGGGATAAAGACTTAAATTCACTCAAACAAAAAGCCCTCTTGGAGCAACCTTGCGTTGCCACGCGAAAAGCATCGGAGATGTGCTTAAAGACGATTGTTCCCAATGTTCCGGAAATAGTTGGTGGTTCGGCTGATTTGGCCACTTCAAACCTGACTTTTGTTGAAGGGTTGAAAACCGTTACTAAAGAAGATTATCATGGAAATAATATAATGTATGGTATTCGCGAACATGCAATGGGTGCAATGATGAACGGGATGTCATTACATGGGGGAATAATTCCGTATGCCGGAACATTCTTCGTCTTTTCGGATTATATGCGTCCGTCAATGCGATTGGCAGCCTTAATGGGTATTCGTGTAATTTATGTTTTAACGCACGATTCTATCGGTGTGGGAGAAGACGGACCGACGCATCAACCGATAGAACATTTGGCATCTTATCGGGCAATGCCGAATATTTTAACGATTCGCCCATGTGATGTCGTGGAAACGGCAGAGGCATGGCAATTGGCAATAACAGAGAGTAAACGTCCGAGTATGCTAGTCTTATCAAGACAAAATTTGCCTTTACTTCGTAAAGAATGTACTGAGAATTTAGTTTCCAAAGGCGCTTATGTTATTTCGCCGTCTGCGGGGGAACGTCAGGCAACACTTATCGCAACCGGTTCGGAAGTGAGTATCGCAGTGAACGCACAACAGATGCTTGCTAAAGAAGGAATTCAAGTTGCCGTTGTATCTATGCCGTGCATGGAATTGTTTGAGGAACAAAATACCGACTATAAGCAAAAGGTTTTGGGTAACAAACCGATAATCAGTATTGAAGCAGCGTCCACTTTCGGTTGGAGTAAATATGCTCAAAAAACAATAGGAATTGATACTTTTGGTTCATCGGCACCGGCAAATTGTTTGTATGAACATTATGGAATTACAGCAGAACATATTGTAGCCGAAGTAAAAGCTCTTATCAAATAGAGAGAAAAAATATTAAGGAAAAGCCGAGAATCTAATCTCGGCTCTTTTATTTAGGGAAGCTTAGGAGGCACTTTATCTGATTTTCCGAAGTTTTAGCTTGGAATAATATATGTTGGATGCGCCATATAATGTTCAAGCAAATGATAAAACAGAGTTATAGTTCTTCCCGAATATAACCGGTCTGTCTCTTTTCATCTTCATAAGTGAAACCAAAGTAGAATGTATCAAAATCATTTTTAACGGATTTTAATCGATTGGCACGTTTTAATTTATTTAAAGCGCGTCTGCGATTAGTTTCGGAAATGCGCCTTTTGGTTTCTACTCTTCCACCTGCCATAAATGTTGTGTCGACATAAATTTTTTTCCCACGATAATAAAAGGCATTCCATGCATGAAGGGAATCTCTTCTATCTTTTGGGGAGGATAGTCTTCTGCTCCGACCGGATTTTTGATATACATATCCTTTTATTCTCTTGGAACGAATATTAGCTTTACGCGTCATAGCATAAAAAAGATTTGTAAAATCAACACAAATTCCAGCTCTTGATTTTAATAATTCTGTTGGTTTTTGAGGGCGATAATTATAGCGTAAATAAGTAGCCTCATTATTATTATATAAATATTGATCGTAATGAATACGCATAGCGATCCAATAAGCAATGGCTTGAGCTTTATTGTAATCGTTATCAAAAGGTTTGGTTAAATGCGAGACCAGAGAAGACATACTATTTTCAACACGACGCGGTGTGCGTGTTACCCAATTTTTGACTGAGGTTTCGGAGTAGATGTGTCCGTAAGCAAAGTTATTCACAGAAAAACTTACAAAAAATAAAATTAAAGAGAGAAAAATTTTCATATTTTATGCTCATTAGGATGAAAGTGACATACAAGAAGAAGTTATCTGAAACAAGTTAAATAAAACTTAAACGCATAAATTTAGTATTTACAATGGGTTAAAGAATGGTATTATAATACCATAAAATAACACATTGAAAATAATGATTTTTTTTATATTGACAATAAGTAATTTATAAGTATATTAACTACGAATTTAACTTAAATTTTTTTTTGAAAAGAGACAGAAAAAATGAATACATACGCAACTAAACCGTCTGATATTACAAGAAAATGGTACGTTGTAGATGCAACAGATGTCGTATTAGGTCGTCTTGCAGCACAAGTAGCAATCTTGTTGCGCGGTAAGCATAAACCTTATTTCAGTCCGAATGTTGACTGTGGTGACTATGTTGTTATCATCAATGCCGACAAAGTAAAATTGACCGGTAAAAAATTAACAGATAAAAAATATTTCAGACACACAGGCTGGGCCGGTGGTATCAGAGAAACAACTGCAGGTAAAATTTTGGAAGGCAGATTTCCGGAAAGAGTTATTGAAAAAGCAGTTGAACGTATGTTGAGTCGTAACCCGATGGGTCGTCAACAAATGACAAAATTGAAAGTATATGCTGGTGAAAATCATCCGCATGGCGCACAAAATCCGGAAATTTTGGATATTGCATCTAAAAACTCTAAGAATAAAAGGGGTGAATTGTAATGGCTAATAAGAAAATTGAATCATTAAATGAAATCAAAGAAGCTGTTGCGGCAAATGCAGCATCTGAAACAAAACGCAAACCTTCTCGTGATAAACAAGGTCGTGCTTATGCTACCGGTAAAAGAAAAAATGCAGTAGCTAGAGTATGGGTTATGCCGGGTAAAGGAAACATTACAATTAATGATAAACCGGTTGATACATATTTTGCTCGTCCGGTATTGAAAATGATTATCAATCAACCGTTTGAAATTACAAATCGTGAAAATGAATTTGATGTAGTTTGCACAGTTCAAGGCGGTGGTTTATCTGGTCAAGCCGGAGCTATTAAACACGGTATTTCTAAAGCATTAAACGAATATGAACCTGAATTGCGTACAGTTTTGAAACAAGCTGGTTTCTTAACTCGTGATGATCGTATCGTTGAACGTAAAAAATATGGTCGCGCTAAAGCACGTCGTTCTTACCAATTCTCTAAACGTTAATTGGATAGAAAAAAGTTTTTTAATAGGTTGCAAGAAATTGCAGCCTATTTTTTTATGAATAAAAAGATGTTTTCGGATTAAATTGGAAGGGGAATTTTTTTGAAAATATTGTCAAATTTTTCGCGTTATCTAAAAAATAGGGTTTAGTCTGATACTATATCCGAACTATATAATAAAAAAGCTAAATTTAGTATGTAAAAAGAGGAGATACACATTTTAAGCTTGACAAAAGTAAAAATATCCCCTTATAATATGCCATAATTATTTTGTAAAACTATGTAGAGAAAGAGTATGGTTAAGTTTAGTGATAATAACGCCTATAAAAGAGGGCAAGGTTTGTTGGATTCAGGTATGTGCAAAGAAGCAATCGCACAATTTGATGAGTTTTTAGCACAACAGCCGGATTCATGGAAAGCAATAAATTCAAAGGGATTTGCTTATCAAAAAATGAGCAAATACAGCGAAGCTGTTGAGTGTTTTGATAAAGCACTTGCAATCAACCCGACATCCGTTGAAGTTCTTAATAATAAAGGTGTGACACTAAGTATGCTCGGTCACTACAAAGATGCAATAGCATGTTTTGAATTGGCATTTTCAAATGATCCGACCTCGTTGGAAGCTTTAAATGGTAAGGCGATTGCACTTCAACACATGTTTTTATTCAAAGAAGCATTAGATGTTTTGCAGCAAGCATATCAAATAGATTCTAAACATACCCAAACCTTATTGAGTATTGCTGTAACATTACAAAAATTGAAACAGTATGAACACTCTATTGGGTATTTCAAAAAAGTCCTTTCTCTGGATAAATATAATGTAAAAGCATGGAATGGTATCGGTGTAACCTATCAGTTAATGAAAGATAATGATTCCGCTTTGAAATGTTTTACAAAGATTTTGAAAATTGATAGTACGGAAATACAAGCATGGATAAGTATTGGTTTCGTATATCAAAAGATGTTTAAGTTCAAAGATGCATTGAAATGCTACAATAAAGCAAAAAATTTGGTGGATGGTCGTTATCACCATAAACTATATGACGGCTTAGCATCTTGCTTAACGAAACTGTCCGAGTTTGATCAGGCAATTGAAATTTACAAACATATCTTCCAACGCGAAGAAGGTAAAAAGAAATGGGATGCTCAACGTTCAATAAAATTTGTAAATAAGTTGAAACGTAAAAAAGCTATCGGTACATTGCCTGATGTTATCCCTGCAGATATGGCCGGAGAGACAGAAGAAACGCCTACAGCTCCGACAACCGAAACGAATTAAACTGCTTTTGTGAGTATTTTATAAATAAGATTGTATTTACAATCTTAAATGCTAGAGTATAGCCAAAATATAAGAGATGCAAAAGGGGAAGTCGTGGACGATATAAAACAAAATGAACCTCTGGAAATGGATAGATTTTTACCGAAAGTTTTTTTCTTTCTGCAAATCCTTTTGGGTATATGCTTGTCTTTCTGGATAATCTTTAACAATACCCCGATGACCGGTGATGACGCTGAGCATATTCACTCTGCATGGTTGGTTCACCAAGGGAAAGTGCCGTATATAGATTTTTTTCAACATCATAATCCTCTTTTATGGTATTTGTTCGCCCCGCTTACGGGAATGTTTGCGTACGATTTGGCTATATATGATGCTGTGCGTATGATTTCAGCATGTGTAATGTTTATAACCTTGTACATGTCGGCTCTCATTGTAAAGAGATTTATTTCTCAAAATGCTTATGCTCTTTTAATAACCGTTGCTTCAGTATTTCCATCTTATGTAATATACAGTGGTCTGGATTTCAGACCGGATAATTATATGCTATGCTGCTATATCAGCGGAATATATTTCTATTTTTCATATCTTGAAAAACAAAAAGTTAGAGATTTAATCTTGAGCTTTGCATTAATGGTCTTATCCTTTTTATTTATGCAAAAAATTATTTTCATGTTGGGTGTTTTCGGAATTTTTGTACTGATAGATTTATACCATAAACGAATTATCTTAAATGATTTTATGAAAGCTTTAATCTTTCCGATAGGTGCCGTCTTACTCTTCTTTTTATGGCTTTTAAGTCATGAAATGATTGCTAAATACTGGTTGGCAAATTATATTTTTAATTTACATATTCCGGATGTATATTGGGGTTTAGTAGAAAAAACAAAGCCGGATTTCTATATCGCATCAAGCGGAGCATTTATCAGTGCAATTTATTTTATCCTAAAAGGCAATAAATACGTTAGATTGATTTGTGTTTTATGGGGAGTAGAGGCTATCCAAAGATTTTTTTATTTTTCGTTGGACAGACATTACTATTACTTAATGCAAATTTTGAACGGAATGCTAATCGGTGCATTTGTCAGCAGGGTGGTTAATAAAAAAACATGGATATCATATATTTTTATAGCGTTGACTTTTACCGAAAGTTTTCTATATGTGGAAAACGTATATGCAAAAAAAGTTACCCCCCCATATCATCGTTATGTAACGCCAAAGTATGTATTGGAAGCCACAAATCGTTGCGATTCTGTCCTCAACGGCTTCGGTTTAACCTATAATCTGTTTAATAAAGATATAACTTATTATTGGAATTTAAATGGACAGCTTGATGTTATCGGCAATCGTATCGGCTTAGCTCCGTTACCGAATTTGAACCGTGCTGTAATAGAAAATTTGCCACGGATTATTTATACAGATCCTTATTGGGATGAACGGCAACGTAAAAATAATAACTATGTTATGGTGCATTTGATAGATCCGATGATACGCGATAAATATTATGAGCAATCTATTTTTGTAGGAATGTTTATCTTGAAATCGAAATACCAAAACATGCGTCGTTGTCGGTATGATGTAAAGACAGACAGTTGGAATTATTATTACAAGGAGCGTCCATGAGTCAAAAATTAAAAATTGCCATTTATTCGTTTTTCGGATTGTACCTGACAACATGTGCAGCTCTTTTGTATTGGGTTGTAATATATAGTGGTTCAGGAGATGGCGATACATTAGAGCATGTCCATTCCTCATGGTTAGTATTTAATGGTAAGATTCCGTATAAAGATTTCTTTCAACATCATAATCCGTTGATATGGTATATCGGTGCGCCGTTAGTTGGAATGTATGAATATAGCCTGCGAGCCGTAGATGCTGTAAATATGTTGACAGTTACGGCAACTTTATTTTCTTGGTATTATATATATCGGGTAAATAAAGAATTTTTGAGCAACACATTGGGCGGATTAATCGGCGCGGCATTTTGTACACTTCCGCAAGAAAGTTTATATAACAAAGATTTTAAGCCGGATAATTATATGGCATTGATGTTAATCATCGGAATATATTATCTGTTTTGTTATATTCGCGACAAGAAACTACAAAGTTTGGTGATTTCATTTTTAGCCTTATTCGCAAGCTTTATGTTTACCCAAAAGGCGGCTTTAGAAATACTCGGCATCGGTCTCATTTTATTGTATATGGTTATAAAGAAACAGATTCCATTAAGGGATTGCATATATGCGTCACTCCTGCCGATATTAATTTACCTCTCCTTTTTGGCTTTTTTGTATTCGGAAGATATATTTTTCCTTTACTTTAAAGCCAACTTTGAGCTAAACTCCCACATACCGGCAGTATTTGATGTTCGGCGATTTATATATCCGAGTTACGAGATGTGCGTGCCGATAATATTTGCGATAACCGGATTAGTTTGTTGCATGTATCAGGGCAATAAATTTATCAAGATAATGGGCATATTATTTATAACGGAATATATCATCAGATTATATTATTTTACGCCGTTTATTTATTACTTTGCATATTTACATGTATTATCTTCAGCTTTTGCCGGAGCAACTGCAGCTTACCTTATAAAAAAATCCAAGTATGTAGTTTTTGCATTTATGGCATACTTCCTTGTATTAGGAGGCATATATATCAATATATACCGTTATCGGATAACAGTCGGAGATGATTTTAAGTATGGCGCAGCCGGATTTGTCTTAAGGCATACAAATCCGTGTGACTATGTTTTAAACGGATACCGGATAGGGTATAATCTGTTTAATAAAGATTTAGATTATATCTGGAATTTACAAGGGCAAATAGATGTTATTGCGGCCACAATCGGCATACGACCGACTTCGGATTTAGAAGGCTTGATTCGTAAATATCGCCCGAAAATTATTTATGGAAAGAATTATTACGATACTTATCGTGAATATCGCGGACATATCGGAGTATATCCGATACACCAGATAAGTTCACATCTGTTGGAAGAAATGTATACACCACTAAATAGGGATGATTTGTATATTTTGAAACCGGAATATCAAAGCTACGATTGTCGTTATAATATTCGGACGAAAAGCTTTGAATACCGAGACAAACATTAGCAGAAAGTTTACCAATCATCGCTATACTAAACAAAAGTCGATAATTTAATCGGAAAGGAGTAAGACGATGCGTGTAATAATAAAATCTGATTATGAAACCGTAAGTGATTGGGCGGCAACATATATTGCATATAAAATAAATAGATTTCGTCCCACTCCGACCAAACCGTTTGTATTAGGATTGCCGATGGGAGATACCCCGAAAGGTGTCTATAAAAAACTTATAGAGTTGAATCGTGCCGGCAAATTATCCTTTTCAAATGTTATAATTTTTTGCATGAATGAGTATATCGGATTAGATATCAAAGATAAGCAAAGTTGCCATTACTATATGGAAGAAAATTTATTTAAGCATGTAGATACCAAAGCCTCCAATATTTATATACTGGATGGAAAGACGAAAAACTATGAACAAGAATGTGAAAATTTTGAATTAGCGATTCGTCAAAAAGGTGGAATAGATTTATTTTTAGGCGGAGTCGGCGCAGACGGGCACATTGCTTTTAACGAACCATTTTCATCATTAAGTTCTTTAACACGTGTAAAAACCTTGACATCAGCCACCATAAAAGCAAAGGCGGAACAATTCGGCGGAGATGAGAGTAAGGTGCCGCATACAGTGTTAACAGTCGGAACCGGTACGGTTATGAATGCAAAAGAGGTAATGATTTTGGCATTAGGAGCTAAAAAAGCAGAAGTAACGAAAGCCGCCATAGAAGGAAGTGTTAATCATCGTTGGGCAGTAAGTGCCTTGCAAATGCATCGTCACGGTCTTTATGTTTGCGATGAAGAAGCAGCTTCAAAATTAGAACAAGAAACGGTTTCTTATCTCAAAGATATTGAACGCAATGCGTACTGAAATTTTAACCCGACTTCAAGCCGTAGTTGATGATCAATATCGCATATTTCATCAGAAACTTGTTCCTGATAATATTAAGGTATTAGGGGTAAGAATTCCGATTCTCCACAAGTTAGCGCAAGCGATAATCAAACAAAAACAAACAGCTGAATTTATGGCACAAAATCTTGAAGAGTTTGAGTATCAAGAGGAGTTCTTGCTCTACGGTTTAGTTTTGGCAAAAATCAAAGAAGAAGATTCGCAAAAGATATTGCGAATAAAAAAGTTTATACCCTACATAAATAATTGGGCAGTTTGCGATATTTTTTGTTCTGCTCTGAAAGTCGTCAAACAAAATCCGGCGCTATATTATCAGACATTTGTATCTTATGTGACGCATCAATCAGAATATGAAATACGATTCTTTTATGTTTTGGCGTTAAATTATTTTATCATGGAAGAATATCTGCAAAAAACATTTTCCCTTATTCAAAACCAAAAATATAGCGGTTACTATGATAAAATGGCAGTGGCATGGTATATCTCAATCACCTATATAAAATATCCGCAAATCACCGAACATTTTTTATTTGAACAGAATATGGATGAGTTTGTTTTTAGAAAAAGTATCAGTAAAATATGTGATTCGTACCGCATAAAAAAAGAGACCAAAACCCGTTTACGCGGTTTGGTCTCACAAAAGGCAACAATTTAATTATTCATAAATCGGAAATGCACGAGTTAAGGCCAAGATTTTTTCTTTTGCATTTTTCAACACTTCATCTTGTTTGTCAGTATGAAGCGCATCAATCACATCCGCAATAACATTTCCGATAAGCTCAAATTCTTTTTCTTTAAATCCCCGTGTTGTTCCGGCTGGAGATCCCAAACGAATACCGGAAGTGGTAGAAGGGGGAAGCGGATCAAACGGAATAGCATTTTTATTTGCCGTGATATTAACGGTTTCCAAAGCTTCAGTTAATTCTTTGCCGGTAATTCCGTTAGCCGTCAAATCCAAAAGAATCAGGTGCGTATCAGTTCCGCCGGTAATAACATCCACCCCGCGCTCCATCAAGGTTGCACTGAGAGCTTGAGCGTTTTTAATAACTTGAGCAGAATAGTCTTTAAATTCATCACTCAGCGCTTCTTTAAAGCAAACTGCCTTAGCGGCAATCACATGTTCCAACGGTCCACCTTGTAACCCCGGAAAAATGGCTGAATTAAGTTTTTTTGCAATTTCCGCATTATTTGTAAGAATTGCACCGCCTCTGGGTCCTCTCAATGTTTTATGAGTTGTCGTTGTTACAACATCAGCAAAATTAAGCGGATTCGGATACAGATTGCTAGCAACGAGTCCGGCAAAGTGAGCCATATCCACCATTAACATAGCCCCACACTCATTTGCGATAGCACGGAACTTAACAAAATCAATTTGTCTCGGATAAGCGGAACAACCGGCAATAATAAGTTTGGGTTTATGATTAATTGCCAGACTTTTAACTTGTTCATAATCAATTAATCCTGTATCTTCCTTAACACCATATTGTAAGGCATTAAACCACTTTCCCGAAACAGAAACTTTGGCGCCATGTGTCAAATGTCCGCCGGCATCCAAACTCATTCCGAGAACGGTGTCACCCGGTTTAAGTAAAGCCGCAAACACGGCCATATTTGCTTGTGATCCGGAGTGCGGTTGTACATTTGCAAATTGCGCATTAAACAACTTTTTTAGTCGTTCAATCGCTAATGTTTCTATTTTATCAATATATTCACAACCGCCGTAATATCTTCTGTTCGGATAACCTTCAGCATATTTATTAGTCAAGATAGAACCTTGCGCTTCCAGAACAGCGTCGGAAACAATATTTTCGGATGCAATAAGTTCAACATTATCTTGCTGACGTTTTAATTCTTCGGCAACAGCTTCATAAACTTCACTGTCAAATTCTTTCAAATGGTGGTTTAACATCATATCCTCTACATATCCAACATATCAATTCTTTTTTGATGGCGTCCGCCTTCAAAATCCGTATTAATAAAAATTTCAATTCGTTTAGCAACATCTTCTTGAGCCATAGTACGTCCGCCGAAAACAATAACATTAGCATTATTATGTTTTTTAGCCATAGCAGCGACTTCATCAGAATAGAGCAGGGCAGCGCGAATTCCTTTGTGACGATTAGCCCGAATAGAAATACCGATACCGGTACCGCAAACTAAAATACCCAAGTCTGCCTCTTTTTTTAAAACACAATCTGCCAATTTATCTGCATAATCCGGATAGTTCACAGATTCGTCAGAGCAAGTTCCCAAATCAATAAAATCGCGATTCTGCTTTTTGAGTAAATCTGCGATAAAATTTTTCATATCCAGACCGGCGTGGTCGGAAGCAAGTGCAAATTTCATAGATACCTCCATAAATAAATTTAAATTAACATAACAAATAAAAAAAAGCTTTGTGCAAAAAAAAAAAATA
>SAMEA104404106__coassemble_200_pt1 | contig 70546 bp, 53 predicted proteins | sample SAMEA104404106__metabat2_high_PE_033 | metagenome-assembled genome bin SAMEA104404106 (sample SAMEA104404106) | Balaenoptera acutorostrata
GACATTTGCACAAGCCGGTCTGGATTTTCTGAATAATATCGGCGTCAAAGTTGCAGATACCGGATTGTATATTGCCGGCATACCGGATATTCCGTCAGCCCAAATGGTCAAAATGCCGATAAAAATAGATAATGCACTTTATAAAGCGAGTAAAGAAGACTACGTTATCTTATTGTCTCACTCCCCGAAAATTGCGGAAGGGTTGACTGCAGAAAATACAGATTTACAGCTTTCCGGTCATACACATGGCGGACAAGTTTTTCCGTTTCATTACTTTGTTAAAAAAGCAAATGATGGTGCTTTAGCTGGTTTTTACGATAAAAAAGGAATTAAACTTTATGTTTCCCGCGGAACCGGATATTGGGGACCTGCAATGCGTATTTTAGCACCATCAGAAATAACGGTATTTAATTTTATGCCGGAGAAGAAAAGTGCAAAATAAAATAGAACAAGCACTTGAAATTGCAGCAACCGCAGATGTTTCCACAATGCCGAATACCGTTGTTGTTTATAGTATCAGCTATATGCCGAATTCACAGAATAAGGAACAGGCATTGACTTATATTCGTAATCATCCGGACGCCAAAATGATTGATCATACCCCATGCGGAAAAGCTTTGATAGACTTAGGCTTAGATGGAAAAGTCAATGAAGTCGGAGAAGAAATTACCCGAATATGGCGGCTTGCTTCAGAAAGATTTATAGCACAAGCATCCGGTAATGTTCATGCATTTGTTGCCGGAGCGGATAAGAGAAGTACCTTTTGTTCTACTGAATTGGGAGAGATACTAAAAAATCCGCAAATAACAGAAATAAATGGCATAGATAAGCAAAAATTTGCCGAAAGTTTTATCCCGCATGAATATAATTAATCCTAAAAAAGAGCCTCTGTAACGAGGCTCTTTTTGTTTTAGAAAACTTGCTCACGCGTTGTTTTAAGAGTCACATCAGGGAAGTCTTCTTGTGCCTTATTTAAGTGCCAAGCATTGCGCGCCAAGAAAACAATTTCTCCGTCATGGTCATGCGCAATATTTGCCTGATTACTGTCTGTAAAGCGATTAAGTGTAGCTGAATCTTTCGCAGAAATCCAACGCGCGGTATAATACTGTGTCGGTTCAAAGATAACCGGAATATTAAATTCGGTACGGATACGATCAGCCATAACCTCAAATTGCAATACACCGACCACACCCACAATCCATTCAGAGCCGATAATTGGTTTGAACACGGAAGCTCCGCCTTCTTCGGCAATTTGTTGCAAAGCATTACCGAGATGCTTGGACTTAAGCGGATCCAAAGCCCGAACGGATTTTAATAATTCGGGAGCAAAACTTGGGATTCCGGTAAAATGTAATTTTTCACCTTCGGTAAGCGTATCTCCGATACGCAGTTGCCCGTGGTTGGGAATACCGATAATATCACCGGCATAAGCATCCTCGGCAAGTTCTCTTTCTTGAGCAAGGAACATAACCGGTGTCGGAACTTTAATTGGTTTTCCGGTACGGATTTGATGTAAAGTCATCCCGCGTTTAAAGTGACCGGAGCAAATTCTCATAAAAGCGATTCTGTCACGGTGTTTCGGATCCATATTAGCCTGAATTTTAAAGACGATACCTGTTACTTTCTTTTCATCAGCGGTAACTTCTCTTTCAGCGGCAGCTTGCGGACGTGGTGTCGGCGCTAGATTGTGTAAACCATCCAAAATTTCTTTTACCCCAAAGTTATTAATAGCACTTCCGAAAAAGACGGGGGTTAAGGCGCCGGCCAAATATAAATCTAAATCAAATTTCGGACAGAGTTCTTGAACCATCATCACATCTTCACGCAATTTATCAGCAGCATATTTTGGAAGTAACTCATCCAATTTAGGGCCATCTAAACCATTGCAAGTTTCAATAACGGCATTAACTTTTCCTTTGTTTCCGGTTTTGTTCATTAAGATAAGTTGATCTTGCAACAAGTTGTAGCATCCGAGAAAATCTTTACCGCAACCGATAGGCCAACTTGCGGGACAAACATCTAAAGCCAAAGTTTTTTCAATATCATCTAAGAGGGCAAATGTATCTAATCCCTCACGGTCGAGTTTGTTGATAAAGGTAATAATCGGGATATTCCGCAATCGACACACTTCAAATAACTTTTTAGTTTGCGTCTCAATACCTTTGGCCGAATCAATAACCATAACGGCAGAGTCAACAGCAGTCAGTACCCGATAAGTATCTTCGGAGAAATCTTCGTGTCCGGGAGTATCTAACAAATTAAAAGTAATATCATTATATTCAAATGTCATCACGGAAGATGCGACCGAAATACCTCTTTCTTGTTCCACCTTCATCCAGTCGGAGTGGGCGCGTCTATTCTCGCCGCGCGCTTTAACTGCACCGGCTTGTTGGATAGCACCGCCGAAAAGTAATAATTTTTCGGTCAAAGTGGTTTTACCGGCATCTGGGTGTGAAATAATCGCGAATGTCTTTCTTTTATTTACAATATTTTCTGGCATATTCTTTCTCTTCTTAAAAATTTACTCGCATAGTATCAAATAAATAGCAATATGCAAGATAAAAAACATCTCACGGAATTAAAAAATACGTGAGGATTATATATAAGATTTAAAAGATATAAATAATCCCGAGACTTAAAAATATTTCTTGACTCTTGATAGTTTTTTTCATAATATCCAAACCGACATAGATAAGAAAAACACTCCACGGAGTGCCGTCAGCCAGCGAGGGTTCGCACACTGACGCAATTTTTTTTATCATAAAAGGTATAAACAAGGAAGGCTGATGTTCGATTCATTAACGACAAAATTGAGTGACATATTCACGAAACTCGGGTCGCGAGGTATCTTGAATGAAAAAGATATTGAAGGTGGCTTACGCGAGATTCGTTTAGCTTTATTGGAAGCAGATGTTTCACTCCCTGTTGTTAAAGATTTTATGGCAAAAGTAAAAGAAAAAGCACTGGGCGAGAAAGTTATTAAGTCCATTCGTCCGGATCAACAGTTAGTCAAAATTGTATATGATGAATTAATAGATTTATTAGGTTCTGAAGAAACATCATTAAATTTCAAAGCTGTACCGCCGGCAGTGATTTTGATGGTCGGGTTGCAAGGTTCCGGTAAGACAACAACTTCCGCCAAAATAGCTCAAAAACTGAAAAAGAATAAAAGGGTATTGTTGGCATCGTTAGATATTTATCGTCCGGCAGCTCAAGAGCAATTATCTCAGTTAGGTCAACAAATCAATGTTGATGTTTTGCCGATTATTGCTTCCGAAAAACCCTTAGCGATTACCCGAAGAGCATTAGAAGTCGGTCGCAAAGGTCTTTATGATGTTTTGATATTAGATACGGCAGGTCGTTTGCAAATAGATGATGTTTTGATGAACGAAGTTGCCGAAGTAAAGAAACTCGCAAATCCGACAGAAACACTGTTGGTGGCAGATGCTTTAATCGGTCAGGAAGCATGCAATGTTGCCAAAGAATTTAATGAGAAAATTGGTATTACCGGCTTGGTCTTGACCCGAATAGATGGTTCTTCCCGTGCGGGCGCGGCCTTATCAATGAAGATGATATCTGGTGCACCGTTAAAATTCTTAGGTACAGGCGAAAAGCTGGAAGATATAGAAGAATTTCATGCTGACAGATTAGCCGGACGTATTTTGGATAAAGGAGATGTTGTCAGTCTCGTAGAAAAGGCCGTAGAAAATATAGATAAGGCCGAGAGCGAGGCAATGGCAAAAAAAATGCTGAAAGGCAAATTTGATTTAGAAGATATGTTAAATCAAATGCGCCAAATGCAAAAAATGGGCTCAATGTCCGGTATCATGGGAATGCTTCCCGGATTAGCGAAATACAAAGAGCAAATTGAAGCCGTAAATGCTGATTCTATCATGAAAAAACAAGAGGCAATAATTTTATCCATGACCAAAGGCGAGCGCCGTCATCCGGATATAATCAAAGCCTCACGCAAGAAAAGAATAGCAGCAGGTGCGGGAGTAGAAGTTCATGAAGTTAACAAGTTGCTTAAATCCTATGAGCAAATGTCAACTATGATGAAGAGAATGGGTAAGATGGGCGGTTTAGGCGCGATGTCTTCCCGTTTGATGAAAAACAATCCGTTCGGAGGAAATCCTTTTGGCGGATTTAACAACAAATTTCCGTTTTAAGCGGAATAACTAACAATAATAACTGGAAAGGAAAAAAATGACAGTTCGTATTAGACTTTCACGCGGTGGTTCTAAAAAACACCCGTTCTATCATGTAGTAGCCGCAGATCAACGTGCTCCGCGTGATGGTAGATTCATTGAAAGACTTGGCACATATAACCCATTATTACCGAAAGAACACGAGAACCGTTTGATTCTTGATGCTGAAAAGATAAAAGTATGGTTATCTAAAGGTGCTCAACCGACCGAAAGATTGCAAAAATTATTTGCAAATTTAGGTATTTGTGAAGCTCCGAAGATGAAAGATCAACCTAAAAAATCAGCTCCGAAAGCAAAAGCATTGGAGAGAATTAAAGAAAAAGAAGAAAAAGCTAAAGCTGCCGCTGAAGCAGCTGCTGCAGCCGCTGAAGAAGCAAACGCAGAAGCATAATTCTTTTTTCAAAGAAATAAGTTTATGTTGCAAAGGTAACAAAAGATGGAAAAGAAAGTTTGCTTAGGTAAAATAGTCGGTGTACACGGCATAAGAGGCGAATTCAAAGTTAAGAGCTACACAGCTGTTGATAAAGACATAGCATCTTACGGAACACTTGAAGATAAAACCGGCAAGCAGACATTTACCGTAAAAGTTACCGGACATTCCAAAGAATTATTGCGCCTGAAGATTAAAGGGATTGATGATCGCACAACGGCAGAAGGCCTTATCGGTACGGAATTATATGCCCCTCGAGAAACATTACCTGAAATCAAAGCGGAAGAAGAATATTATGAAGCTGACTTAGTAGGCTTAGATGTTCTGAACGACGCAAAAACGAAAGTAGCCAAAGTTATCGGATTTTATAATTTTGGCGCCGGAGATATCTTAGAGATAAAGTTAATGAACGGTCATGCAGAGATGCTTCCTTTTAGCAAAAGCTATGTCTCCGAAATTAATTTGGCGGAAGGATATATTATTGTTACTTCAACCGAGCTGGTATTCATAGAGGATACAGAGGTTATAGAAAATGCTTAAAGTTAAAATTCTGACGATATTTCCTGAGTTGTTTCCGGGGTTTCTCGGATATTCGTTAACAGGTAAAGCGTTAGAAGAACAGAAATGGCAAATTCAAGCCGTAAATATCCGTGATTATGCTCTGGATAAACATAAATCAGTTGATGATACACCTTGTGGCGGCGGTGCCGGTATGATTATGCGTCCTGATGTTTTGGGACGAGCCATAGAAGATAATTACCATGGCGGACGAATAATATATATGAGCCCGAAAGGTAAACCATTCACGCAAGCCAAAGCTCGAGAATTATCTCAAAGTGAAGAATTAACGATTATCTGCGGAAGATTTGAAGGAATAGATGAACGCGTCTTGGAGGCGTACGATATAGAAGAAATCAGTATCGGAGATTACATCTTGACCGGAGGTGAACAAGCGGCCCAGATAGTTATAGATTCCGTTGTCAGATTACTTCCCGGTGTATTGGGAAATGAAGCCTCAACTGAAGATGAAAGTTTTGAAAATATGCTTTTGGAATATCCTCAATATACCCGACCGATAGAGTGGGCGGGACGGAGAGTTCCTGAAGTCTTATTGTCCGGACATCACAAAAAAATATCAGAATGGCGTGAAGAACAATCAATCATTGCAACGAAAGCAAAACGGCCTGATTTATTTAAGAAATATCTTGATTCTAAAAATAGTTAGGTGTATAAAATAGAAAAATTTTATAAATAAAGGTAAAACTGATGAACATAATTGAAAATATTGAACAAGAGCAAATTGCCAAATTAACCGAAGGTAAGAACGTTCCTGATTTCAAAGCAGGTGATACCCTTAAAGTTCACACTAAGGTAAAAGAAGGCGAGCGTGAGCGTATCCAAATTTATGAAGGTGTTTGTATCGCTCGTAAAAATGACGGATTAAATTCTTCTTTCACAGTTCGTAAAATTTCGTTCGGTGAAGGTGTAGAACGTGTATTCCCGTTATACTCACCAAATGTAGCTAAAATTGAAGTTATCCGTGTTGGTAAAGTAAGAAGAGCAAAATTGTACTTCTTGCGTGCATTACGCGGACGTTCTGCTCGTATTGCTGATGATTTGTCTGCACAAGCAAAAGCAAAAAAGAACGACTAGGGCATAGCTCATAGGAAAATACAAAACTCCGTTGGTTTTAGACGGAGTTTTTTTATACCCAAACACCGGTATAAAATAGTATATATATTACATTTTTTTCAAAATGTGGTACAATGACACAAAATATCAAAAAGGAGGAGAATATGATAAATAAAAAAATCTTACTGGCAGTATTAGTATTTATGACGGCGTGTAGTCATATCAATCCCAATTTGTGTGGGGAATATCATGGGACACTGCCATCTGCAGATACCGCAGGAATAGAAACTACTTTAATATTGAACCAAGATAAAACTTACACACGAAAGCAAGTTTATCAAGATAAAGAAAAATCTACTTTTACTGAGACCGGAAATTTTAGCTACACGGATAATGTCATTACCTTGGTATCAACCGAACAAAAAGTTACACATTATCGTGTAGAAGGAAAGAATATTCGTCTGTTGACAGATAAAAAAGAGATGGTAACCGGAAATATGTCGGAATTATATATTCTGACGCATAAAGCCTCATGTAAATAGCTAATGTCAGCAAAGTAATCGGAGTTTATTTTTTTACAGGTCTCCTGCATGCCAAATAACCATTCGATATATTTTTTTGAATAGGAAAAGAGGATGAATAACATAACAGATAAAACAAAGAAATTTGTTTCGATAGAGCTAGGTTAAGCTTGTAAATTCCAGAGTTCAGCAAATTTTCCGTTTCGTTTAAGTAATTCTTTAGGTGTTCCTTCTTCAATAATTTTTCCCTGATTAAGAACAATAATTCTATCCATATTTTTAAGAGTAGAGAGGCGGTGCGCAACAATCAAAACAGTTTTATTTTGAATAAGTTGTCGCAAACTTTTCTGAATATATTTTTCGGAAAGACTGTCAAGAGCAGAAGTCGCTTCATCTAAAAGTAAAATAGGGGAGTTCTTCAGAAAGGCTCTGGCAATACCGATACGTTGACACTGTCCTCCGGACAGTTTAACCCCTTTATCTCCGACCATAGTAGCATAACCACTCGGCAAATCTTCAATAAATTGATCAACATAGGCCTCTTTGGCTATTTCTTCAATATGCTTTTGTGTAGCTTGAAAATTACCATATTTAAGATTATCAAGGACAGTCCTATGAAACAAGGTCGTATCCTGTGGAATATAAGCTAAAGCTTCGTGCAAACTTTCTTGTGTAACTTTGGTAATATCTTGCCCGTCAATAAAAATACTGTTTTGTGGAGTTTCTAAAATTCTTTGTAACAGATTGAGCAGAGTTGATTTCCCACCACCGGACATTCCGACAATTCCGACTTTTTCGTGAGCTTTAATTGTCAGATTCAAATTTTCTAAAACATTATTTTTATGAGCATAAGCAAAAGTCAGATTTTTGAACACAATTTCACCGGTGGATATTTTTAAATCTGGTGCATGAGGAATATCTTCTATTTCTTCTGGTTTGTTCAGTAATGTGACATTATTGCGCATTTTGAAAAAGATACTTTGAGCATACATAATCGAGTGTATCATTTGGTTAAGAGTATCAGTCATATTCTTCGCCACACCGAGAACAAAAATCACATGTCCAACATTAAGGTAACCTTTAGTCCAAAGAAGAACAGCATATATAATAATAGTACATTCAAATGAGACTAAAAACAGAGAAAGAAAAAAATGATTTTTAATGCGTAAAAAAGAATTTTTTACCATCCCCTTACGACATGCTGAAAAGTATTTATCTAATCTTTGAGCTTCGGTTTTTATCATTCCGAAAATTTTTACAATAAAATGATGAGAAATTGTATTGATTTCCATTCCGAAAGTCTTATTTAAAAAATTTTCTTGTTGTGCAGAAGCTTTAGCTGTATTGGCTGAGACAATATAACAAACAAATAATATAAGAATTGACCCGCACAGAAAAACAATTCCGAGAGGCAGATAAATTCTCCCGATAAGATAGATCATAATACTAAGAGATATAAAGGTTTGGTATATATGATATGAAAGGACGAAAATTAAACCATCTTCGCAAATCGCTCTTGAGATACTGGTAATTTTACTCCAAGCATCTCCGGCACTTGTTTTATTCCAAAAATTTTGATGCTTCTGAAGAACTTTAATCATATAGTCTTTTTGAATTTCAATTGAACAGGGTTGAGAAATTTTATTATCAATTGTGTAATCAAACAAAGTTGAAAATAAAGTTCTAGTTAGTATAAGTACTGAAGTCAAAATAAAAACCTGTATAGCCTGCTCCCAAATTTCTGCATGTGATTCCGACTGTTGAATAAGGGTAATAAATTGTGTGCCATACCAAGGAATAAGCGCTGAGAGTATTGCCATAATTGTTACAGAAGTAATCAAAACGAATACGGGGAATAAACGGTGCTCATAATATTTTTTATAGAGTGGCCAAATTGAATTATTTTTCATCGTCTAATTCCTTTAATTTTTGTTCTTCCCAGTATTGGTAGAATTTTCCGTGCTTTTTCAAGAGTGCATCAAGCGTCCCATCTTCAACAATTTTCCCTTTTTCAATAACAATAATTCTATCCATATTTTTAAGAGTAGAGAGGCGGTGCGCAATCGCAATAACGGTTTTATTTGCAATTATCTTATCAATGGCTTTCTGTATATAGAATTCCGATTTACTATCCAAAGAAGAGGTGGCTTCATCTAAAATTAAAATTTTTGAATTCTTTAATAAGGCTCGTGCGATGGCTATGCGTTGTATTTGTCCTCCGGACAGTTTATTGTCATCATTTAGTAGTGTTTTGTATTTATTCGGTAATTCTTCTATAAATTCATCAGCATAAGCTTCTTTAGCAGCTTGCTTAATTTCATCTGGCGTTGCAGAAGGATTTCCGTAAGCGATATTAGCGGCAATTGAACGTTCCAAAAATTCGGAAGTTTGCGGGATATAACTGATAGCTTTATGCAAACTATCTTGAGTAACTTTGGCGATATTTTGTTTATCAATTAGAATTTCTCCACTTTTCAAATCATAAAAACGAAGCAGAAGTTTAATCAAAGTAGATTTACCGCCACCGGACATTCCGACAATTCCTACTTTTTCATTTTCTTTAATTTTAAGATTAAAATTTTGAAAGATTGTTTTACTGTTTTTGTAGGCAAAAGTAATATTTTTTAAGTCAATTTCTCCTTTAGATACTTTGATATTTGGAGCATCTTTACTATCTTGAATATCGTGCGGAATAGTAAATGGCTCTAAATCAGTTTTGATATGAGTTAACTCGCTAAAATAAATAAAAGTACGTTGAATTAAAAAAATTATAGAGTCGAATACAGAACTCAATAACATGAAAATTAAAACAAAATCCGCTGTTGCAAGAGATTCATATTTCCAAAGATAAAGAGCATAAGCCACAAACAGAATTTGCACAATCTGAAAATAGATTTGTTGTTCAGTTGAAAGAATATTTTTAGTATTGATATAGCGAAGGAAAGCATCTGAACGTTGTTTGAAATCTTTTTGGGCTTTTTTCTCTTCATGTTTGAAAGCATTAAAAATACGGACGAAGAAATTATTTTGCAGAGTATCAATAGTAGATCCGGAAATCAAATTTCCAATTTCCACCATGTTCTGGCGAAACTGGAGCAGAGTAAATCCGCGTTTAAACCAATAATAAGAAGATAACAGTGTAATCATTAAAAAACATAAAGCAAAGAAACTGTCAGCCCAAAACAAAAATACAATAGCAACAATAAAATGTGCAACGAACAAAATATAATATATCAAAGCAATAAAAAATTGAGAACAATTTTGAGAAAGATCATAAGCTTGTTTTCCCAAAGACCCGGCAAGGTTATTAGCGAAATATTCCTCGGAATGTCCATTTATATAGACAAAGGTGTCATAACTCATCTGTTGAAACACTAACGGTCGAAAACGGGATTCAGTCAAAAATTGCATCCCAAGAAAAAACAATTCTTTAAGGATTGTTGCTCCAACAATACAACATAAAAGGAACCAAATTGAAGATTGAATATCTTCAAACTGAACATTTTCCCCGAAAAGTCCAACCATACGTGAAAAAAGATATGGAACAAGTTTAGCATTAAATGCAGAAAGAATAACACAAAAACATATCGTCAAAAAAAGCTTAAGATTCTTACGTGCATAAATCCATAAAAAAAGAAGAGGGTTATTAGGAAAAGGTTTCATATTGCGTCCTCTATTTAATCACAACAGATGCAATATACCATAAATTAAACTTCTAGGCAAATAAAAAAGCGAAAGAATAAACTTTCGCTTTCGTTGGTCGGAACGGGTGGATTCGAACCACTGGCCTCTGCGACCCGAACGCAGCGTTCTACCAGGCTGAACTACGTTCCGCTGTTCAACGAAGATATACTTACACAACATTTAATAAAATTACAAGCATTTTTTTGCATTTTTGCAAAAAAAATTGACGATGTGGGATAACTTACTTATAATTCATGAAAATTTATACGAAAGGGAAGCAAATGTTATATTTAGGATGTCATTTATCGTCTTCGGGTGGGTTTACAGCTATGGGAAAAACTGCTGTAAAATTAAAAGCGAATACTTTTCAATTTTTCTTACGTAATCCGCGCGGCGGAGCTGCAAAAGACATTAATCCGGAAGATGTAAAAACATTTTTGCAAATAGCTAAAGATAACAACTTTGGAAAAATTTTGGCACATGCACCTTATACGCTTAATCCATGTTCAAAAGATGAGGGAATTCGCCAATTTGCACGTGAGGTTTTTACGGATGACTTAAGACGCATGGAATATATCCCAGGAAATATGTATAATTTTCACCCCGGTTCGCATGTGGGGCAGGGAGTAGAAATAGCAATTCCTCAAATTGTGGAAGTTTTAAATGCAGTTATGCCTGAAGCTAAAAATACGACAGTCTTGCTTGAAACAATGTCTGGAAAAGGCAGTGAAGTTGGCATTAAATTTGAAGAGATAGCCGAGATTATTTCCCGCACAGAAATTAATTCGCCGGATAAACTCGGAGTATGTTTGGATACTTGCCATGTATTTTCTGCCGGCTACGACATCATAAATCATTTAGATGATGTCCTGAACGATTTTGATAAAACCATTGGTCTGGAGCGTTTAAAAGCTATTCACTTAAATGATAGTATGACAGAATTTAATTCACACAAGGATAGACACGAAAAAATCGGCAAAGGAACCCTCGGAGCAGAAGGATTAATCAGGTTTATTAATCATCCTGCCCTAAAAGGAATTCCTCTTAATTTAGAAACACCGAACGAATTAAGCGGTTATGCGGAAGAGATTGCATACCTACGCCAAAATTATCATAACGACTAGGCAAAAAATTCGGATAGGATACCTAAAACAACTCCACAAATATAGAGTAATAAAAGAATGCGTAAATTTTCTTTTACGTTTGGGTTCACTCTGGATAAAACCAAAAATCCTAATCCGGCATTAGAGATAGTTCCGGCAAGCATAGTTCCCATTGTAATCGCTTCGTCTAAATACAATTGAGTTAATAAGACGGATGGATAGCAACTCGGAATAAGACCAACAGCTGCCGCCACAAATTTACTGATAATCGGAAAATTAATCAAAATATTATCCACGGTCTCTCTCCCACCGAAAGCAAAAGCAGCATCAATAAGCAGTGAGAACATAAAAATGAAGAGACTGATTTTTTCAGTATGTTTCAGGGCAGATTTCCAAATAGTATTTTTGCTTTCGCATAAACATTTTTCTCTCTTGCAGAATTCTTTAATTTGCAATTTTTTCTTATGCGTAATAAATGTTTCAGGCAAGAAATATTCAATCAAAAAGCCGATAATAATGGCAAAAATAACCTTCATACATAAAATCAAAGAGATTCGCGACACATCTGTTCCGCCGGAAATCAGAAGTGGTAACATCTCATCAGAAGTAGAGATAAAGATAGCAAATAAAGTCCCGATAGAGATAAGTCCTGTTGCAAACAAGTTCGCAGCCGCTACGGAAAAACCGCATTGCGGGAACATTCCTAAAATACCTCCGACAAAAGGTCCGTATTTTCCTGATTTTTTAATATAAACCAATGTTCTGCCGGAAGTTTTATATTCCAGATATTCCAACGCTAAATAAGTTAAATAAAGATAGGGAATCAAAACCAATGTAGTATGTAAAGATTCAACCAAAATATCCATACAAATTTTAAACATAACGACCTCAAAATTTTTCAAACCTAACAACACTTACCAAATAAAACAACTATTTGCAACAGAAAATTGCCAATATACTATAGGTTAGGGAAATAGGAAATTTTCTAAAAACCAAATAGGATCAAAATATAATAAAAAGCCTCCCGAAAAGGAAGGCTCTTCTTAATTTTGTTTTATAACTGTTAGGCTGCTTTTTCGTCAAAGTTATAAAGTTCATCAACTGAAACTTTCTTCTCAGTAGTTTTAACTTGAGAAAGAACATGTTCAACAACTTTTTCTTCATAAACAGAAGTTCTCAAACGTTCAACAGCTTCTTTATTTTTCAAATAGAAGTCAAAGATAGCCTTTGCTTGCATTGGGTAACGTTGTGCTTCTTGCATGATTGCTTTGTTGATGTCTTCTTGAACAACTTCAACTTTTGCATTGCTGCCGACTTCAGCCAACAACAAGCCTAATTTAACACGACGCGTAGCAATTTCTTTGTATTCTTTAAATAAATCTTCTTCTTTTTTGCTCTTTTCGTCTTCATCTAATTGATTATTTTTCTTAGCAGCTTCATATTGTTTGATAATGGCATCATATTCCATATCAACCAATTTAGAAGGAACTTCAAAAGAATATTCTTTATCCAAAGCGTCCAATAAAGCGCGTTTCAATTTCATTTTAGAAGCAGTTTCGTAATCTTGGGAGATTTTGCCTTTAATTGTTTCTTTTAATTTATCCAAGCTTTCTTCGCCCATAGATTTAGCGAATTCATCATCAATTTCAGGATTAGTAACTTTTCTGAGTTCTTTAATCGTGGTAACGAACAAGGCTTCTTTACCGGCCAAATCTTTAGCGTGATATTCTTTCGGGAAAGTAGCTTTAACATCAACAACATCACCGACTTTCTTTCCGATAAGTTGATCTTCATATCCGGGAATAAAGGAGTTAGAACCGAGTTCTAACGGATAAGCTGAACCTTTACCGCCTTGGAATTCAACCCCGTCAACAGAACCAACGAAATCAATTACAACGATATCGCCTTTTTCTGCGGCACGATCTTCTTCTACTTTTACAGAGTTTCTTCTGCTGCTAGCCATATATGTCAAAGCTTTAGAAACTTCTTCTTCAGGAACATCAGCAACAACTTTTTCTAATTTAATGTCGCCAAAATCTTTAATTTTGATTTCCGGCATAATATCCATAGAAACAGTAAATTCAATATCTTTGCCTTCTTCAAACTTTTTAAGATCAACATCAGGTGTGAATACAGGACGAACTTTTTTCTCTTTCAAAACTTCGTTTACACCATCACGCAACAAATCATCAAGAGCTTCGCTCATAGCATTAGCTTGATATTTTTTCTTAATCATTCCGAACGGAACTTTACCGGCTCTAAAACCGGGTAATGTAGCTGTTTTAGCAATTTCTTTGATTTTATTTTCAACTTCTGCATCAAAATCTGCAGCGCTGATAGTTACTTGATATTCACGGCTTAAGCCTTCAGATTTAACGTCATCAATTTTCATTATTTTACATCTCTAAAAAAAACCATTCAAAAAAAGAATGGTGCGGGCGGAGAGACTCGAACTCTCACAGCAAAGCCACTAGATCCTAAGTCTAGCGTGTCTACCAATTCCACCACGCCCGCTGATTACAACAATAAATTTGACGCAAGTATATACAACTAATTTATTTAATCAAGTAAAAAATAATTCATCAAGAACAAATTGTACATAAAATATATTAAGAAAGAGTTATTTTTTCAAATTTAAAACCTCTTAATAAATCTCCGATGTTCATCGGTTGTTTGCCGGCTCTCTGAATTTTGTTAATTTTCAATGCTTTGTCTTTTGTCGCAATAATTAGATTTTCTCTGCCTTCCAAAATTTCGCCTGCATGTCCGTGCATATCAGAAATTTCGGCAGCTAATATTTTGAAACGCTCACCATTGTAAATAAAATACATTGCCGGAAAAGGCGAAAAAGCTCTTATTTTATATTCCAAGGCTTGAGCTGACAGATTAAAATTAATCAAACTTTCTTCTTTAGAGATTTTCTCTGCATAACAAACCAAAGTTTCATCTTGTTTCTGCGGGGTGATTGTTTCCAACTTATCAATTGTTCTAAGCAATAAATCTGCTCCGAGAAGAGAAAGTTTATCATGCAAAATTTCTCCGGTTGTTTGTGCCGTAATTTCAACTTCCTCTTGAGATAAAACATCTCCGGCATCTAAAGCTAAAGCCATTTGCATAATGGAAATACCACTTTTTTTGTCACCGAACTCAATCGCTCTCTGAATCGGCGCCGCACCGCGCCATCTGGGAAGTAAAGAAGCATGCACATTAATGCATCCCTTTGGGAACATATCTAACACGGCTTGAGGCAAGATAAGCCCGTATGCTGCAACAACGGCCAAATCAGCTCCCAAATCATGAAGATTTTTTTGTTCAGCTTCATCTCGCAAAGTGCGAGGATAACGCACTTCAATTCCCTTACTTTCCGCAAAAAGGTGAATTGGGGACTTTGTTATCTTTTTCCCGCGACCGGATTGTTTAGGTGCACGCGTATAAACGGCAACGACATCATGCGATTTGCATAAATTTTCAAGCACCGGAACCGAAAAATCCGGAGTTCCCATAAAAACAATTTTCATTAACCTTCAAATCCTATCAATAGTAAATCATTGCGAATTTCTACTTTGAAATCATTTTTAAAGTTTGCCATGGAGCTTTTTTCCATATCTGCAAGCAAGGAAGAAGTAACTCTGGATTTAATGGATTTTAGAGCTTCATCATCCATTTTGTTGGTATAGTTTACCGTTTCAAACGGCAGAGCTATAACATATTTATTTCCAAAGTGCTCAAAAGATTTAACTTCATTTTCCGGCGCAACAAACAAGTCATTAATTTCGGTTGCACTGAGGGAGGCAAAAGTTTCATTACGACTGATGGGTTCCGAACGATAAACTTCTAAATCTCTTGCTTTGGCAGCAACGGCTATATCCGTTCCATCCTGTACATCATTAACGATGTTCTCTGCAATCTCTTTCGTGAGGGCATCTTTTTCCTGAACTGTCCAAAGCGCAATAATTTCATCTTTAACTTCTTCAATTTCCGGAAGATGAGAATCTTTTATTGCCGATACTTTCAAAACAACGATTCCATCATCATATTCTTCTGCAGATGATACTTCATCCAAACCATAAGAAAAGACTAATTCATTAAGGTCTAATGTTTTACCGAGAGATTTAATGTTCTCCGGTAAGTTTTGTACCAAATCAGATTCGGTAATATCTTTAAGAGAAAATGTCTCTAATCCAAAATTATGACTAATTTCGGCTAATGTCTTTTCTGCATTAACAGCATCATCAATATCGGCACGGACATCACTGATGGCATCATACAGATTCTCGTTTTTCAAAATTTCGGTAATTTTATCTTTAGATTCTTCGTAAGTTGCTTCTTTTGCCGGAATGATTTCCGTTATCTTAATAACCTGCCATGTATCAGCAACTTGCAAAAGTTTCGGCTCGTTAAGTTTAGCTTCAAAAGCGTCATAAGCTAAATCTTCAGCTAATTCATCTTGCGCAACTAGACCCAAAGAAGGCTCATTAGCATTGTCTGCATTCATATTTTTTGCGACAAGCGAAAAATCGGTACCTTTCTTCAATTCCTCAAAAGCTTTTTCAGCTTGAACCTGATCCATAAATACCATTTGCGCCACATTGCGTTTTTCCGGTTGGTTAAAATCATTTTTATTTGCATCATAATAATCGCGAACAGCTTTCTCATCTGCAACATATTTGTTGAAAATTAAATCGTTAGATACAAATAATACTTCCACATCACGTTTTTCCGGAACGATAAATTGTTCTGAAAAATCTTCAAAATATTGTTTAATTTCATCTTCGGTAATTTGTCTTTCAATTTTAACATCTTCCGGTGAAATCGTTAGATATTTAAAGATTTTGCGTTGGTTATCCATTTTATGCGTAGCTTGACTTAATACGGTAGGAACCTCTATTCTGCCGATAAGATTTGTGATAAGCATTCTTCTGGCAATAAGTCTTTTGACCATAGCAACATAATCATCTTCAGACATATTAATGGTATTAAGATATTGCTTGAAAATTTCCGGATTAAAACCGCCTTCTGTCGGATTCTGAAATTCCGGTTGGCTGAAAATAGCTTGTTGAACAAATACTCTCGGAAAATAAATATCATATTTATCCATAATTTGGTCAAGCACGCTGTCATCTACCATTTGCTCAATAACTCCGTTAGCAACGGAAGTTTTAATTTTGTCGGTAATTTCCAAATCGCCGCCGGCTAAATTCTTCAATGCGTTAAGTTCGCGTTGATTACGATACATAAATTCACTCTGCGAAATTTTATCATTTCCGACGGTAATAACGGTTCTGTTTTGACCGGCACTTGTAATATAGCCGGATACGCCGAAGAGAGAAACGAAACTTGCGGCAACAGCCACAGAGATTAATTTAAATATCCAATTGTCACGAGCTTTAGCTAATTTACTTATCATTTTTCTTTCATCCCAAAAATAACCTAATTTCTTGCATTATAAAAGTCTAAAAAATATATGCAATCTTAAATATAAATCTGTTCAACACTTTTTTCTGTAAACAACTTTTTTTTTATGTGGAAAATAAAAATGGGTATGATAAAACAAAACAAGTTTAATTTAGTTTATTAAAGAGGATTAATAAAAATGGTTAGAAAGACTTTAATTGCCGGAAACTGGAAAATGAACGGTTTATTGGAAGACGGAATTGAATTGGCAAAAGGCATCGGCGCAGAAGTAAAAAAAGAAGCGCGCAGAGATTGTGAATTTTTGGTATGTCCGCCGGCAACTCTGATATCATCTGTAAAAAAAGCTGTTAAGACGCCTCGAGTTATGGTTGGCGGACAGGATTGCCACTATGATGCCAAAGGAGCTCATACCGGTGATATTAGTCCGATGATGTTAAAAGATTTAGGATGTCAATATGTAATCTTAGGTCACTCGGAACGTCGCCATGACCATATGGAGAGCAATGAATTGGTTGCCCAAAAAGCGGAAGCTGCAATCAATACTGGCTTAAAAGTAATCATCTGTATCGGTGAAACCGAAGCAGAACGTGATGCAGGTAAAACATTAGATATTTGCGCCGGTCAGATTATGGGTTCCGTACCGGAAAATGCAACTGCACAAAATACCGTTATTGCTTACGAACCTGTATGGGCAATCGGAACCGGTAAAACCCCGACACCGGCCGAAGTAGAGGAAGTTCATGCATCTATTCGTAAAGTGATTTCTAAAAAGTTAGGTCGTGCCAATGCGAACAAAATGCGGATTCTCTATGGCGGTAGTATGAAACCGACAAACGCAAAAGAATTGTTAGCATTACCTGATGTTGACGGTGGGTTAATCGGCGGAGCAAGCTTAAAAGTAGCTGATTTTATGGCTATTGCAGCTGCATGCAAAGAATAATAATTTAATAATAAAAAGGAAAATAAAATGGGATCAGTATTGTTAGTAATTCATTTAATGGCAGCCATCTTGTTGGTGCTGTTAATATTAATGCAACGAAATTCCGGTAACGCATTAAGCGGATTAGGCGGTTCAAATGGTGCAGAAAGTTTCTTATCTGCACGTGGTAAAGGAAATTTAATGACCAGAACTACAGCTATTTTGGCAACGATTTTCTTCCTGACTTCCATCTCTTTGGCATTATACTACAAAGACGCTGTCAGACCGACAAAATCCATTACGGATGTTGCTCCGCTGGTTGAGACAACACCGGCAATGCCGACTGTTCCTGATGCAACTGCCGAAAAGGCTGCTCCGGTAACCTCAGAACAACCGCAACCGGTCGTTCCGACGGCGGACAAAGAAACACCGGCAACGAAGTAAGCGATGTTGAAAAAAAGAAATTAAAAGACAGGCACCTTTTCAAGGAGGTGCCTTTTTCACTGCAAAATTTGACTAAAGAGGATATACAAGATGACTGAATTAAATCCAAAAACGAAATTTATTTTTATTACCGGCGGAGTCGTATCATCATTAGGCAAGGGATTAGCCTCCGCATCTCTCGCTTCCATATTGCAAAGTCGCGGATTTAAGGTAAGATTAAGAAAATTAGATCCGTATTTGAATATAGATCCGGGAACAATGAGCCCGTACCAACATGGTGAAGTATTTGTAACTGATGATGGAACGGAAGCCGATTTGGATTTAGGGCACTACGAAAGATTCTCCGGTGTCAATGCCAAACGCAGTGATAGTGTAACGACCGGTAAAATTTACCAAAAAGTATTAGATAAAGAACGCCACGGAGATTATCTCGGGGCAACAATTCAGGTAATCCCTCATGTGACAAATGAAATTAAAAATTTTATTACGAATGATTTGACGGATGAAGATTTTGTATTATGCGAAATCGGGGGAACGGTTGGTGATATTGAAGGACAACCGTATTTAGAGGCTATTCGCCAGTTAGCTTATGATTTAGGTCGAGAAAGAACGATGTTTGTTCATCTGACATTACTACCATATATCCCGACTGCCGGTGAATTAAAGACTAAACCGACTCAACACTCTGTAAAGAAATTGCAAGAATATGGTATTCAACCGGATATGTTGCTCTGTCGCTCTCAAATGCCGTTGCCTGAAAATGAAAAAAGAAAGATAGCTTTATTCTGCAATATTCGTGAAGAAAATGTAATTGCGGCTTTAGATGTTAGCAATATTTATCAGGTTCCGTTGGCTTATTCAAAGAGCGGAATGGATAAGGCGGTTTGTCGTCACTTTAATTTACCATGTCCGGATGCAGATTTATCTAAATGGGAAAAGATTGTAGAAACCATTAAAGCACCGGAAGGTGAAATTAAGATAGCTGTTGTCGGTAAATACATCCAATTGCTTGAAGCCTATAAATCATTGAGTGAAGCTATTAATCATAGCGCAATTGCGAATAAATACAAAGTAAAAATTAAGTGGATTGATGCCGAGACCTTAGAAACTGAAAATCCGGATAATGTTTTTGCAGATGTTTGCGGAATTCTTGTTCCGGGTGGTTTTGGCGCGCGCGGTACGGATGGTAAAATGATTGCTATCAAATATGCACGTGAACATAAAATTCCATTTTTAGGGATTTGCTTGGGGATGCAGATGTCGGTTATTGAAACGATGCGTAATGTTGTCGGTATTAAAAATGCCGGCTCAACCGAATTGCACGAAAATTGCGAACCGGTTGTCGGTTTGATGACACAGTGGGATAAAGATGGTGCAGCACAAATTCGCCACAAAGACGGAGACTTAGGTGGCACGATGCGTTTAGGCGCGTATGAGGCTATTTTGAAAAACGGATCTAAGATTGCCGAAATTTATGGTACCACCAAAATAAGCGAACGCCATCGTCATCGCTATGAAGTAAATATGAAATATAAAGAACAATTAGAACAGGGTGGATTGATTATTTCCGGTACATCGCCTGATGGCAAGTTACCTGAAATTGTTGAAAGACCGGATCACCCATGGTTTATCGCTGTGCAATTCCATCCGGAATTAAAGTCACGTCCGTTCTCACCACACCCGTTGTTTGTTTCTTTTATTAAGGCTGCCATAACCCAAAGTCGGTTAGTATAAAGAATAAGTTTTATTAAAATTTAATTAAAAATAAATATTTATTCAATAAACTGTATCCTACATGAAAAGAAAAGGGAGAATATGTATGTGTAACCAAAATATGAAAGAAAAGGCAAAAGTTGTCTGTGAAAAAGTTAAACAGAGAGCCAAAGATTGTACTGCAAAAACAGTTCAATATGCAAAGAAATTGCCGGAAAAAATGCCTGAGATAAAGGAAAAGGCGAAAGAATATACGAAAAAAACGGTGACCTACGCTAAAAACGTACCAGCTAAATTGCCGATACTGATGCAAAAAATTAAAGAAATCAGTCGTAAAATAGTTAATTTCGTTAAGAATTTGCCCATGCAACTTCCGCTCATAAAACAGAGAATTCAGACAGTAATAGCCGAGGCCAAGCAAAATCCGAAACAAGCTGTTGTGGCATTGGTTATTTTATTGTTTGCCTTAATTTTAATGATTATGAGTTTAGGAAAAGAGGAAGAAAGTATTTCTGAACCTTCTTCAAAAGAAATTGTTGCCGCAGAACAAGTTGTTGCCAAGCCGGCGGTAAAAGAGATACCGGTTAAACAACCGATAAAAATTGAACCTCAAAACGCTGTTGTAACTTTTACGGCAACAGCTGAAAAGGAATTCACTTATGCAATTTACTATACAGTAGAGCGTGAAGTATGGTTTGAAGAAAAATACAAAGTTGAATATCCTGGAAAAATCGGTAAACACAAATACAGCATTGTTTTGCCGGAAAAAGAGGTCTTTCGTGTGCGTATAGACTTTGGTTCTAATCCGGGCGAAGTAACGATAAAAGATATTTTTGTAACCGGTTCACAAAAAGCGGATTTAAATAATTTTGCTGATTATGAACTCCATCAATTTGAAAAAACAACTCAAAATAAGGATGGATCATTTACGATAAAGTCAACGCAAGAAGATCCATATATGGCTTTTCTGGATGCGTTACTTCCTGAATAATTTGCATTTTGAATAAATAACAGTCCCTGCAAATGCAGGGATTTTTTATATATAAATTTCAACATCGGATAAAAATATTGAGTGCCAAATTAAGCTATACGGTATATATTAAGAATAGGGGATGGAGTGGATAATAGATTCAGATTATACAGTTTAGTTAGATGAATTTCTTATTCTTGGAAATAAAAAAAAGCCTCAGAAACAAGGGAATTTCTGAGGCAAACTTTTATGCAGAAATCGTATTATTCTTCATCATCTGCAGATATATTAACACTATCTTTTACTGTCATCTTAACGCGAGTAATACGCATATTGTCAACTTGCATAACCTCGTAAATACAGTAGTCATCTTCTGCGATATCACCGAGTTTAGGTTCTCTGCCAAGTAGATTGAAAACATAACCGCCCATAGTGCTTTCTTCGTGTTCAAAATCAGATAATCCGAAGCAATCATAGGCGTCTTCAACCAAATAGATACCATCAAATTCACAAATGCGATCGCCAATCATCTTAATCGGCTCTTCAGTAACCTCATCGTGCTCATCACGGATATCCCCAACCAACTCTTCCAAAATATCTTCCATTGAAAGTAAACCAGCAGTACCACCATACTCATCTACCACAACAGCCAGATGAATTCTTTTACGCATCATTTCATGCAAAATTTCAGAAATAGATTTGTTTTCAGGTACATAAAGGATTTTTCTTGTAATTTTGTTTAAGACATCTTTGTGTTGGTCATTTTGTAATTCGAGTAAATCACGAATATGTATCATTCCCAAAATGTCATCTTTATCATCTTTGCAAAGCGGAAATCTTGTATGTTTATGCTCTTTAACAAAAGCCATAATTTCATCAAAAGAACTATTTTGATAAATACACATCATGTCTTGTCTCGGGATCATAATTTCATGCGCACAAATTTCAGAAAAACTAATCGCATTTTGAATGATTTCGCTTTCAGTATCATCAATAACGCCACCTTTTTGAGAGGCATCAATAATCAACTTAATTTCTTCTTCGGAGTGAGCATCTTCATTTTCATCAGATAATTTGATGTGCAACACTCTAAGCATAAGCAGCGTAACATGGTCAAAAACCCAAATAAACGGTGCAAATATTTTATTAAAAGTATAAAGCGGTCTTGCAATAATCATGGCATAACGCTCAGTATCCTGAATAGCCATAGACTTCGGAACCAATTCACCGAAAACCACATGTAGCAAAGTAATAAAAGTAAAACCGATACCAAAACTTAAAGAGTGCAACAAAACTTTATTATCAGCTAAAAAACCAGAAAAGACAGTTTCTAATAAACGACAGATAGCCGGTTCACCAAGCCAACCTAAGCCTAAGGAAGCTAAGGTAATACCAAGTTGAATGGCACTCAAATATGTATTAAGATGATCGTTAATTTTAAGAGAAATTTTGGCGCTTTTATTTCCGGCATGAGCCAATTCTTCAAGTTTTGTCCGTCTGATTTTTACGATGGCAAATTCTGAAACAACAAAAAACGCATTACAGAAAACTAAAAAAAGTACTAAAATGAAATTAAAAACATAACTATATGCAGGACTCATGGTCTATATTACTTATACCTCTAACTGTTAAACTTGAGCAATACTATACAAAAAAAGAATAAAAATGTCAATAATTTCTTTTAATATCTAAGATATTCGGTTTGTTTTAAGAACGCGAAGAATTCTGTTTTTTCATATCCATATACTGTCCGTAAATAAGGGGAGATTTACCATCTTTTTGAGAGAGTAAGATATGCCTGTTTTGCGGATTATCTTTTGCCGCTTTTTCATCAAGTTTATCTAAAACGGCCGCAAATAGTTCCTGATTATCATAAAGGGAATTTTTATTAAAAGTGATAGTATTTTCTTTCGGAATAAAGGCATATATTCCTTGTGCCGAGCTATAATTTCTAACAAATTTATCATTAAATGTTTCTTTGCCGTCCGAACAAAATTCACCTTTTTCTACAACATAAAAAATATGTCCGTGTTTGTGTCCTTTACACTGAGGGATAACCACAATGGAGCTCGGGGGACAATTTTTGACATCTTCCAATTTAATCGGTATCGGTAAAAATAATCCGGATTTTATCAAGCTGTCTTTTTCTTGATAAGCAGAAAGATTGTTTGATTTTTTGAGTTTATAAGCTTTATTCATTATTTGTTTAAGTGCACCTAAACAATAGCCCTTAGGAGAACTATAAAAGGAACAAGTGGCATTTTTTTGAATACCGTAACTGTTCTTGACCGTAAAATTAAAAGACCTTTTCACCATGTTTTTTACTTTTTCATGGCTTTTTCCGGGTTGAATTGAATTGAGAATATCTTTTGATAGTTTGATATTCGGATTATCTTTTAGGATATCCAAAAAATCATCAATGCCTAATTTTATTTCGTCCATAGAAGTCAAACGATTAAATTTATCCAGATCTTGCTTAATGGAACTAAGAAAAGGATTATTTATATCTGACAGAGGTTGTTGTTGGATATTCGGTTTCGGAACGACCGAGACAGCAGCTAAAGCGGCAGTAACACCGAGCTGACGCATTTTCTGTTGCAGATGCAATTTATCTTTAAGTTCTTTTATTTTTTCTTTGAGTGACATCATACACCTCGTAATTTCATACCTATATCATAACATAAAAAATAAGGAATGTAAATATTTACAGAAGATAAAGATATTGACAAAATATAAAAAATAATTAAAATTCAAGATGTTTTTGTATTATTATCAAACAGATTATTTTAGTTATTAGTTTAATAATGGTATGAATAACCGTAGAGGAGAAACTCTCTTTTATGTATTAAAAAAATTAAATCATCAAAAAACATGGAACAACAATTTAGTTTTATGCAAAGAGTCAAAGCCAAAGTGCTGAAATCTCTTGCTGCGGATTATGTTATCCGGAAGAAAACCTTAAAAACCTTGCCGGAAGCTGCACTTTACCTCCTTGGAGAAGAAGATGAATTAGCTGTTATCAAAGATTTAGATTTCAGTAAAGACGATTTGAAACTCCGCCGCTGGTCACCTGAAACGCGTATAGCTCTTCTAAAAGAAAATAATTTTACTCTCGCGCAAGATTGTACTTGTCAAGAGGAATACAGTTTTATTTGTCTTTATTCCGTAAATGAAGAAGATATTTTAGTCGTTTTGAAGAAGTACACGCCAAATCATAAGGAAACACAAGCTCTTTTTAAGAATTTCGGTTATAATCGTAAATTTATGGAAGTAAACCCGAATGTTTACAATGTGCTTGAGGCAGAAGATGTCATAACCACAGCAACAGCTGCGGATATTAATCACAGAAACTGGGAAGTTGCTAAGAAAATATCTGATAATGTACCTGAAAAAGCTATTTCTTTTATGCATTACATTTTAGAATTTCTGCAAAAACATCCGACAACGGATGATAAACCTTTGGCTGACAGAACCTTTCTTCGTTTTTGGAATAATTGGAACAAGGCTACTTATTCAAAGAAAGATATGTCTGATGAATTACCGATAATTTATCAAATATATCCGGATACATATCAGTATTTACTCAAAAATTACGAACGTTATACTGACTTTGGATCGTATTGCTTGGCGATGTTACAATATTGGGGCAATTTAAAAGCCTTGACGGATAGCGATAAGCAAAATGTTACCCAAATGATAGATATTGCCATTAAAAACGATTGTTGGAATAATGCCGAGATTAAAGAGTATTTGGAAAATAACTTACAGTTAGATCCTAACAATTCAAATTTCTTATCTGCTATCGCGGGTAATGGAAAATACTTTGATTTGTTATGTGTAACAATGGCATGTATTTGTCATGAAGATGAAAATGGTTGCCAGATACGAATTCCGAATAAATCAGCACAAAAACTTATTGAGATGATCCCTTTTGCCGGAGAAAATAACGAAAAGGTACAAAAGGCGCTTGTCAAATTGGTTGATAATAACTTAATGCCGATAGATAAGATTGAAGATTTGTCCGAAGAGTACAAGTCTTTTGTACTTGCCCGTATGGAAGAAGAGAGCCAACGTCTTGCCCAAAAAGAAGATATTTTGGAATATAACAAGATAGTCCGTCTCCAACCGCGAGCAGAAGTAGAATTCTTCACCTTTACAAATGTTCGTTTGGATAAGCAAATTGAATATATCGAGACATATAAACCTTCTGCGGAAAGTTATAATTCTTGGATAAATCATCTTAATGCCAAAACGAATGACAACAGAGTAGGAAACCGACATATTGCGTTTATTATGCAATATGCTAAAACATGGCATTTGAACAAGCACGAGTATTGGGCATTATTGCAAAGCCCGAACAAATATTTGGGAGCTCATGTGGCAAGATATGTAGAAGAATAACATACCGTAAAAAAGTAAAAGGAGGTTCAAACAGAACCTCCTTTTTTAGTGAAAAAAACTTATTTCAAAATTTCGGAAACAAGCGGATTTAATCCGTGGTTATCTCGTTTCATAATTTCTTTCCAATTTTTAGGAAAGAGTGGCTTGAAACTTTTAACGCGCCATGCCCCGCCATTGTTATCGTGCAACCCCTCATAGAGATACAAGGCATTAAAGATAAGATAGCTTTTACATGGCAAGCTTTTGAGATCTTTAACCAATGACGGCTTGTCCCACAACAACTGCAGCATCCAAGTGTACTTGAACGGCTCTAGTGAATAGAACATAATTTCCTCATCATTACATTTCCCATCCTCATCTACATTTTGGATATAGATATCGGATGCTTTGGCATTATCGTTAAGATATGCCTTGTAAAAATCTGACGATAAAAACCGTTCTTTACCAAAGCGCATGGCAATTAAAGTAAACACAGCCTTTTCTTCATCAGATAAACTTGTAAAGTTCGGAACTTTATAAATCCACGCGAACCAATCTTCTGCTACAATTCGTATCAACTCATCTTGTGTCTTATCCGCAAGCTGATTTGTTTGAACACGTTGTCCGTTTACATAAATCAGACCCAGTTTATTCTTTGGGTGATAATCCAAGTAAACGCGCGCGGCCACCACATATGTTTTAAAGACATCTTCACAATACGCTTTAGTTTCTGCAGTGTCAGGAACAGCAGGAGTAACAGCACTAGGAACAGTTAATGTTGCTTCCGGTCTCTTTTCAGTGTTAGGCATAAATTTCCATACCAAAAGGCAAACAATTGCCAAAACGACTACAACGATAGTAGTTCTACCCTTTTTTAGGGAATCTAAAAAAATACCCATAATGATAAAGTTTAAATAATTAGTTAATTAATAGAAAAATCAACTAACTTATATATCATTTTGTAAAATTTGTCAAGTATTGGATTTTGCACGAAATTTTCAGTTTAAACCGCAACAGCACCTTTCAATGTACTATGACATTGATAATTAACCAACTCAAAGTCTTCATATTTAAAATCAAATATATTTTTAACATCCGGATTAATTTTCATTGTTGGTAAAGGAAAAGGCTCGCGAGATAACTGTGTTTTGACTTGTTCAAAGTGGTTATTATAAATATGCGCATTTCCGAGAGTATGGACAAATTCTCCGGGCTTCAAACCGGTTACCTGCGCAACCATCATTGTCAAAAGGGAATAAGAGGCAATATTAAACGGAACTCCTAAGAACATATCGCAACTTCTTTGGTAAAGTTGGCAATTAAGTTTTCCGTCCGGAGTAACATCAAATTGGAAAAAGGCATGGCACGGTGGGAGAGCCATTTGTTCAAGTTGTGCTGGATTCCAAGCTGTTACGATTAATCTTCTGTCCTGCGGATTCTTTTTAATACGTTCAATAACTTCAGAAATTTGGTCAATTCCTTCGGAGTTGAAATTACGCCATTGAGCCCCGTAAACCGGCCCTAAATCTCCGTTTTCATCAGCCCATTCATCCCAAATATGAACATTATTATCACGTAAATATTTGATATTTGTATTACCGGAGAGTAGCCAGATAAGTTCATGGATAATTCCCTTTAAGAAAACTTTTTTAGTTGTAACCAGAGGAAATCCTTTACTCAAATCAAAATGCATTTGTCGTCCGAAAACTTTGCGTGCATAAATTCCGGTACGATTATCGGCATCTTGTCCGTTATCCATAATGTCTTTTAATATATCTAAATACTGACGCATTTTTTCTACTCCGATTCTATTGCATTTACAATGCGGTTAAATTCATCTAAATCAATTTCTGTTTCTTTTTTTACGAATACTCTTGTTCGAATATTATCTAAAAGATAATCTTTTGAAAATTGTTGATATTTTTCATTCATAATCTCAACACAAGGAGAGATATCAATATGTTTTCCTTCCAAATTAGTCGGTAAATCACCCAAATATTCAGAATCAACAATAATATCAGGTAATAATTTTTCATCTGTTGTCATAAAGAGTTTATAAATGGTTGCTCCGCCGACGATAAACAGATTGCTCGTAAAATTATTAAAATAGGTAATATCATTAATGACGAAATGATTATTGACATCCGATACCTGATAATCTTTGTTTAGAGTTAAAACATAAATTTTTCGGTTAGGAAGAGTTCTGTTCGGAAATGTTTCATAAGTCGTTTCACCGGCAACTAAGTTTTGTTTTTGTGTAATTCGGCGAAATCTCTTAAAATCAGAAGAAACATGCCACGGAATATTTGCCCCGATTCCGATAACATTATCATCTTTATGGCGACACCAAACAGCAATTTTACTCATGATACAATCCTTAACAAATAGTTAAGAAAAGTATATGAATAAAATTACAAATGACAAGAATTAAACCTCATTATTACACATCTTAACGCGTAACGACCTGAGATACAATCTTAGTATCTGATTTTGTAGGATTTCCAAAATGCGACTGATAAAAGTTAAGATATTCTTGATTATCAGGTTCTTTTTCGCAAGCAATCTTTATGTTAAGCAATCCTTTATCTGGATTATTTAATTTTAAATAAGCTTTTCCGGCCATAAAGTTTGCATAAGGGTAATCTTTAATATCTCCGCTTGCCAAAATCTCACGGCAGTTTTCAATACTCTCATCGTAGAATTTCATTTTATAATTGGCTGTTGCCAAAGCTCCGTAAAGTTTAGTATCAGCGTACCCCAAAGCCATCGTTTTATGAAAACTGTTTGCAGCAGCGATGTATTCCCCGTTTTTATAAAATTTCATACCGGCATCATAAGTTTGATTCTGTAACTTGTAGGTAATAAATTCTTTTTTGAATGCCGACGTATTAGAATTAACTAGTGTCCCAACATCCATTCCATTTTCTTTAATAATACGATAAACCGATTTTGAACCGAGTTCATTATAATTCATAATATTTTGATAGGTTTTGTTAATTGTTTCCATATCGTTATTTTGAGCAGCAATGCGAAATTTACGACACTCTTCCACAGAAATCTGCGTTGTAGAAGAAGTATAGCATTTACCGCCATTTCCATCTGCTTTTTGCCGAACATGCAACGAGACAAATTTATTCACATAGTCGTTATGATTTTTATAAATTAAATACTCATGCATTCTTCGCTTATTTATACCGTCTGTAAATTTAGGATTATCGGCAGTATAATTAAAAATCTGCTGAGCGCATGCATTTTCATCTTGATAGTTTTTCTGCACAAATTTACAAAAAGCAAATCCCTGTTGTTCATTGTTATAGGTAATATGCTGCGCTGCGATAAAATTCGGAATGGTAATCTCTGCCCCCTTCAAGGATTCGTACATTGTATTAAAAACACGTCCGTTGTCACGACTGCACGCCCAACCTTTTGTTAAAGCTATAGCCGAAGTTCCGGTTTCGGCAAATTCTTTTCCTTGAGCAATTAAATCACTGAGTTTAACCCAATGAGAACTTTCGGGATCTCCGTTTTCCGGATAGTAATAATTTCCGAGACAAATAGTATTCATCGTGATTCCGTTATCAGAATAAGGAGATAACACCAAAATTTCAGAAGTCATCATAGATTGTACAAAAAGCGGAAAGGCATCATTGTAAAGTTGCATAAAACTTTCTTTATCTGTAATTTTATATTTCTTTGTGAGGTCAACATTCGGAAGATGAGAAAATTGCGAAAAATCGGTATTTTTCAAAGCATCTTCTTGCATTTTATCAACAGCATCATTAGTTTGATAGAGAGTTTCATATTTTGTATCCTGTATATTATCTTTTGCGCTGTTTTTAGGAATAGTATGCAATCCTAAAGCAAGCGCCCCGACAAGTGCCGCCTTTTTTGTTCCGCTTTCAACATAGGGCAGGGCTTTTTTATGCATAAAACGAGTAAAGGAGTTATCTTTAAAATTATATTTTTTATCTAATAAGCGGTAAGTTATCGCCAAGGGCAACGCAGCTGTTCCGACAACGGTATTGAGTACATGCTTTCCGCCCCAAAGAACAGCCTTCACGCCGTTTCTAAACGACCATTCTTTTATACTTTTACCAGATTTTTTTCTCATAAACCCTGCATTCTGGGGCGTGGGGGATTTTTTCTTATCTGAAGTCGGTTTTTCTTTCGTAATTTTTTCTGTGTTTGGGGAATTCTGCGTTTTAAGACGATTTTGCGCCAAAACTTCATGTTTATGATGTAGAATATCATAAAGTTTAAGATCTTTTTCATTTAAGGAAATCAAATAATTTTCATTTGGATATTCTTGTCGGGCAATCTTCACCTTTTGTGTGGCATCAACCAAAGCTTCTCTTAATTGCAGTTCATATAATCTTTTAGTAAGAGCAATTTTTTCAATTTCGGATTTGTCACTTAATGCAATTTTTAACGGCATAATAAGGTTCGCCTGATGATACACTATTTTTTTAGGAATCTTCACCGGATTATCTTTATGCTTTTGATTATATTTTTTATATTCATCAATATAAAAATCCTGAAAGGCTGTCGCATCGTCATAAAAAGCATCCAAATCCCCTTCATAGCAGAACGGAATAGGTAACATTTCATCTTCAAACGGGACAAAAACCGGTTCAGCATTATGCTGTTTGTATTCGTTAAGGACAAGATTCTTATAATCATCAAGTTTATCAGTATCGTAAGCCATATTTATTCCGCCAACATTAAATATAAAACCATTATAACACGAAAAATATCTTTTTTCAAACAAAATAACGAGGTAAAATATTAATTTACCTCGTTATTTAAAGGAATTAGAGTAAATTAGTTTTCCGGATTTCCGATAGTATAATTATCAAAATAGCCTTTGATATAAATAACCGGCGTTCCTTTATCTCCCGAACCGGAGGTCAAATCGCATAAGGATCCGAGTAAATCGGTAATATGTCTGGGAGTTGTTCCGAGAGAATAAGTGTTATTTTCCGCCTTGTCCGCAATAGCTTTTTTAATAGCTTCTTCGGCATTTTCGGTATTATTATCCGCCACAGCTTTAATTTTGATTTCGTTTGGCATTCCTTTTAATCCATCGGTATATCCCGGAGAAACAACCGGATCGGCAAACTCCCAAATTTTAGTCTTTGGACACTTGAAACAACCATCGCCATAAACCATAACTTCAATGTTTTTTCCGGTTTTCTCTAAAAAGATTTTCTGTAGTTTTTTACAGAATGCCATAGCATCACGAGGAAATAATTTTAGTTTACCGGCATCAGAATAGTTGGAGCCGATAACACCGTATTCGCTCCATCCTTTTGTATCTGTCGGCACATTACAAATTTCATCTAAAGTGATAACTTTTGCGGATTTGTCGGCAGCTTCCAAAATTTTCTTCTGTCTTTGTCTGATATGGATACTGGCAACAATAACTTGTTTTGTATACTTCAAAATATCTTTTGGATTATTTAACAAAACAACTTCAATATTCGGGGCAATATCTTCATACATTTGGATATAGTCAGTATTTGTAATCGGGTGCCGATAAACGCCGAATTTCTCCCGAAATTGTTGTTTTGTGATAATATCTGTATAAGGATTAATATCAGAATTAAAGAGAACATCTTCATCCATAACGGCATTACCGACCTCATCTGACGGATAAGAAAGGCAGACATAAACTTTACCCTTAACGCCGTTAGCAATTCCTTCCAAGATTTTTGCAAACCGATTACGCGATAAAATCGGGAAAGCGACAGCTACATCTCCCTGCGGGAACTTGGCGGCAACATCATCCGAAATATCTTTCAGTTGAACATAGTTCCCTTGTGAACGTGCCAAAAAGGATTCTGTGATTGCGACAATATCCCGATTATTCATAACCAAAGGTTGATATTTGGCTTGTGTTGCTTTGATAATCGTTTCCGAAATCATTTCTGCAATATTATCACCTTGTTTAATAATCGGCATTCTCATTCCATACACAGATGTTCCGACATAACGTGTATTATCAGTCATATTTTATTCTCTCCTTACCTAAGATTTTTGCTGAAATCAAAAAAACTAATTATTGCGTTCAATATCTTTGAAGTATTTAACGGTTTTGTCTTTTAACTCAGCGGTTGCCTCATCGTCACAAATGATAATACCATGTTCATGAGATTGCAAGATACTTATTGGCCACATATGATTAATTCCTTCCTCTATGGCATAGTGTAGGGCATTCGCTTTTTTGCTTCCGGTAGCCATAATGACAACCTCTTCTGCATCCATAATTGTTCCGATTCCGACGGTTAGAACGGTTGTCGGTACTTTGCTGGTGTCATTTCCAAAAAATCTGGAGTTAACATTAATTGTATCTTGTGTCAAAGTCTTAACACGAGTACGCGAACTCAAAGACGATCCGGGTTCATTAAAAGCAATATGCCCGTCTTCGCCGATTCCCCCTAAGAACAGATTGATTTTACCGTATTTTTTGATACTGGCTTCATAATCTGCGCACTCTTGAACATAATCATTGGCCATACCATTTAGGATATGGATATTTTCTTTTTTAATGTTGATATGGTTAAAGAAGTTGTCAAACATAAAATAATGATAACTTTGTGGGTGATTTTCATCCAGTCCGATATATTCATCCATATTAAAGGTTACCACATTTTCAAAGGAAACCAAGCCTTCTTTGCACATTTTAATTAAGTTACGATATGTTCCGAGCGGAGTAGATCCGGTAGGTAATCCGAGAACAAACGGCTTATCTTTTGTCGGTTTAAAATGGTTGATTTTATCGGCAATATATTTAGCGGCCCAAGCTGAGCAGGTTTCGTAGTTATTTTTAATGATAATGCGCATTAGTTTTTCTCCTTGAACATTTTTCCGTTAACGAATGTGTGTATAATATCAAAATTTTTATCAAATACAATAAAATCTGCATCATACCCTGGCAACAGCAACCCTTTTCCCGATTGTTTCATAATACGAGCAGGGTTGGCGGCGGCCATCTGGATAGCTTCCTCAGGCGATAAACCAAACGACATTAAATTTTTGAATCCGTCTAACATACTGATACCCGAACCGATAATAACTTCATCTGCCTTGCGCTTAAAACATTTATCAAAATAAAAATCAGCATTCGGCGGAATATCCGCTTTGGCATATTTAAGACTATCTGTAATAAGGACAAGTTGACTGAGAGGTTTAGTTTTGAGTAATAGAGGAAATAGAGTCGAAGCGACATGCACCCCATCCCCGATAATTTCACAAGAAATTTCCCTGTGTGTCAATGCAGCCCCCACCGTTCCGGGCTCTCTGTGGTGGAGTGGGCGCATTGCATTAAACATATGTGTCACATGCATGATATTAACTTGCATAGCCTCAATCATCTGTTTGTAAGTTGCATCGGTATGTCCTGCTTGTAAGATGATTCCCTGCTGTAAACAATAGAGAGATAATTCGCGCATTCCTTTAAGTTCGGGGGCAACGGTCATGTTGATAATATGTCCTTTCGCAGCTTTGCAAATTCTGGCCATATAATCTAAATCTACCGGACTGATGCCGCTAAACTCTTGTCCGCCGATTCTTTTAGGTGAAAGAAACGGACCTTCTAAATGGATTCCCAAAATAGTAGCACCTTTTTCTTTTCCCATTGCTTTCAAGATTGCTTTGATTTTAGGAATTAATAAATCTTCTGCAGTTGCGCTGATTGTCGGAATAAATGAGGTAACTCCGTAATGAGCAAGAGTTTCCGACATCCCTAAAATTGATTTATAATCAGCATCATCTGTACTGTATCCTCCGATTCCGTGAATATGAGTATCCATAAACCCTGGAGCAAGAGTAGCCCCGTTTCCATCAATCATTTTTACCTTTTTGTAGAAATCTTTTTGCTCTAAACGGGCTTCGTTGTAAACATCTTTAATCTTATTTCCTTGTACATAAATTGCACAATCTTTCATAACTGAAAAGCCGGTCAAGATGTTGATATTATGTAAACAAAAGTTCTTATCCATTGGCTGTCACCTTTACAAATTATCGTCTGTTTATAGAGCAATTATTGGGAGCAAAAGTAAAATTATCGTAAAAAGTTGGTTTTAAAAACAATGGATTAACCAAATATTAACCAAAAAACTCTCAACGAGTTGAATTTAAATATTAAAAAAAAATAAGCGGCATACTTGATTCATAAAATTCAATCTATAAGATTAAAAACTTGGGGCCGTTACAAAACGAAACGACTTCAAGTCTTATACTCCTGAAGGTGCGGATAATAAAATTTCCGATTATAATACCAAAAGATAAGTCTGTAGTTTGGGGAGTTGTCTGGACATTAAAAACAAAGAAGTTTAATTTTGCATCCTAAATGCAGAACAGATTTCTTATGCTTAAAATATAACTCGTATGCAAATACGGGATATGTCGGTAAGTCTCAATCTTGCTCACGAATGCGAGACAGATTTATTATGCCCGAAACATAAAGTTAGAGGGGATGAGGAGGTTGGAGAAACAAATAAAAGAGCAACTTGCTACCAAAAGCGAGACATGTTTCTTATACAAAAAATAAACGCCCTGCGTCAAAAGCAGGAAGAGTATTAACCGTTATAAAAGGAAAAGGATAGATGAAAAAAAAGTTTTTATTCACAACTGCACTGGCCGCAATACTTTCTGTAAGTAATGCACACGCAGCATATCAAGATAATCCTATGAATTTAGGAAGTGATGTAATATTATCCAATCATAAAAATGAAAACGGCAATGGTGGCGCCATTTTTAATAATAATACTTCAAATGAACATAATTATACCGGTACAACATTTGAAAATAACAGTGCATTAAATGGTGGGGCGGTTTACGATGAAAATGCAAATATAGAATTAAATGGTACCAAATTTGAAAATAATTCGGCAACAGTTGCCGGAGGGGCTGTATATCATGGCGGAAGTAATCCTCTCAAAATTTATCAGAATTCAGAGAATTCAACTTTTACCAATAATACAGCAGGGATAAAAGGCGGTGCGATAGCCATAGAAAATGCCATGAACAATATGATTTATAATGGTGTATTTGAAGGTAATAAAGTAACCGGAACAGATAATTCAGGTATGACCGGCGGTGGTGCAATCTATGTTGGCAATTACGGTAATATGTATGTCAGCGGAACCGAACAAAACCACATTATTTTCAAGAATAACGAAGCTGCGGATTTCGGTGGAGCAATCGCGACGGATAGAAAACATACTTATGGCGAGATTAGTATCAAAAACAGTGACTTTACCGGAAACAAAGCGGGAGTTAGTGGCGGTGCGGTTGCCAATAGTATGCAATTTAGTAAAATTTACAGCAGTAACTTTATCAACAATAGTGCCGGTGAAAATGGGGGCGCAATCTGGAATGGTAAGGATGCGGCTATAACATTTTTAGGCGGTAGTACAATTTTTTCCGGCAATACGGCAAACGGCGAATTAAACGACATTCATAATGAAGGCAGTTTATATGTCGGCAATACAATAGATAAAGTTGATGTGGTACTAGATGGAGGTATCAGCGGTGATGGTGATATCTATATTCAATACAATGGTCAGTTGACTACCGGAGCTAATACCAAAATTACCAATAACATAAATAATAATGGCACATTGTATGTAAAAGGAAATTTTGAACTTGAAAAAGATTTAGAAGGTTATGGTGATTTTAAGATAAGCGATAATGGAACGGTAGGTATCTTAAATGACGTGACCATAGATAACAGTATTGAAAATAATGGCTCAATTAACATAAGCGGTAATTTAGATTTAAATAGCAATGTGTATGGAGAAGGTCAGATTAATGTATCCGAGAATTCATCAATTAATATGAGCGAAGGCGGCTTAATGAGTAATGCTGTTGTGAATAACGGAAGCTTTAATGTTGGTGGAATGTTCGGATTAACAAATAATGTTTTAGGATCCGGACAATTAAATATCTCCACAGATTCTCGTATGATAACAATGGGAGATACCCGAATAGATAATACAATTGCCAATGGTGGAATCATAAATGTAAACGGCAATATGTGTTTGAATGGAAACATTACTAATAACCAAACAAACGGTACAATTATTTTTGCCGAAGGAACAAGCTTAACGGTCAATGCGGACAAGCAGACACAAATTACCCATAATGAAATCAAAAACGAGGGCGCAAATTTGCATATTGTGTTTGCTAACGGTTATAAAGGTGAATATATCTTAGTCGGAGAAGGTGCAAGTTTGGATAATGAATTTGATATTATTCAAGACAATAATTTGTATAATATTGAAAAGACCGATGTAAACGGAAAATATATGATATCCAAAAAGGATGACCATAAGATTTCCGAAAATCTGGGAGCAAACAACAATCAGAGTAATGCAATCGGTGCAGTAACAGCCGGCGGCAACAGTAATAATTCCATATTTGATAAAGTTTCTTCGGAAATCGGGAATAAATTACAATCAGAAAACAAATCTGAAGTGGCAGAAGCTCTGAACGGTGTAACGGCATTATCTCCGGAAACAGCCCCATTGGTAAGAAGTACGCAAACCGATATTTCCAACCAAATTTATAATGTTGTCGGAACACGTCTGACCGGTGGTGCGGTAAGTGCCGGTGTATCATCAGGTGATACTTTAGATCGTGGCAGCATGTGGGCGCAAACATTAATTAACAAATCCGAATTAGGCGATACGGCAGAAGCCAAGGGCTATGAAGCAGATTCTAATGGTGTAGCATTCGGATTTGAGAAAAATGTAACCGAAGATATTAAACTGGGTGTTGGATATGCCTTTACCAAAACGGATGTTGACGGTTTTATGCGTGATAAAGACATAGAAACTCATACCGCAATAGTTTATGCCGAATACAAACCGAACAACTGGTATGTAAACACCATAGCTACATACGGTTGGTCTGATTATGAAGAAAACAAAGATGTATTAGGTCATCAGGTAGAAGCAGATTATGATGTAGAAAATATCGGTTTACAAGTTATGAGCGGCTACGACATCCATATTGATGATTACAGTATTACACCGGAAGTTGGTCTTCGCTATGCTCATATCAGTCAGGATGATTATACGGATACGACCGATCAGCATGTATCCGGTAACGAAAGTGACATTTTAACCGGTGTGGTAGGCGTTAAAGCCAGCAAATCATGGGAGCTGACCGAAGGCATCAGAATAGAACCGGAAGTTAAATTAGCCGCAACTTATGATATGATGAATGATAATTCCAATTCAGTTGTAACCTTGGCAAATGGTTCGAGCTATTGGGTAAAAGGCGAAGAGTTAGATCGTGCCGGTATAGAAGTCGGTGTCGGTGTAACGGCAGAGTTCACGGATAAAGTGGAAGTATCTTTAAGTTACGAAGGGAAGTTCCGCGATAATTATCGAGATAATACCGGTATGTTAAACCTCAAGTATAATTTCTAGCCAACTTAATTAAATCTCCAAAGTCAAGGAAGGAAATAACACTTTCCTTTCTTGACGAAATCCTTTAATATAAAATATCATCTTACATATTGAATTAAAATAAAAAAGTTTTTCCTTAAGAAGAGAGGCAGTTAAGCCTCTCTTTTTTTATATAAAGTATCATCAAAAGGTTAGGTATAAAAACAACATATCATCTATATATAAGAGCAAAGTAATCTTACTAAAGGGGAAATACGATGCGCCGGTCATATAAACAGACAGTTATTCTGAGTATAATGCTTATAATTTCTGATACCTCTTTTGCAGAAATGGTCACAATAACCAATAAGACAGAATTAAATACCTATCTTGCAACTCAAACGGATTTTTCCCAAAGTGTTTTAATGCAACCGACTTCTCCGCTTCAAATGTCCGAAGGCGAAGTAAAAGCGGCGGAACTGACTGTTTCAGACGGAATATTTCGGATGATAGGAAACAAAAGTTCCATCGGAGGTAAGCAAAACACCATAATTGCGCGTACGGCAGAAATAGATATGGAAGAAAAAAGTTGCCTGAAAAGTTTTCATAATGAAGATACCAAAGCACCGCAGAGCAAGATAGATATTTACGGATTAGTGGATATAGACGGTTCGGGTATTCGCGCAACATCCAATGCAGACGGAACAATATATTCGGTATTAAATATAAAATCCGGTGGTACGGTTTTTGCGGAAGGAACCGATGATTACATAGCCTCACGCGAAACAAATTTGGAAGATGGCGGAAAGATTATCGTAAAACAAAACACCTTATTTAATATTGTCGGAGATGTAACGGAAAGTTCGGAAGGAAATCCGCTCGTTGATACAACTGCAAAACAACAGCAAGGGATCTTTAATATCAAGGAGAACGGAATTCTTAAAAATGATGGAGATTTCTATACAAATGCCGTAAAATTAAATAATTACGGAATTATAGAAAATGGACGCGCCGGAACATTAACTCTGAATTCAGAGTATAATTCGGTAAACGGAACGATAAAAAATAGTGGGAAAATAGCCTTTCAGAACGAGGTGAAACTAAACAAAGGTATAATTACTGCTGACGGCGACGAGAACGCGCCTGTGTATGGGGAAGTATTTGCTAAATCCGGTCAAATGGAATTACAAAACCAATCCAAAATTGACGCGGATAAGATAAGCATCAGCGGAGGGGATAGCCCTTATCTCTTAACAATTGATGCAACTTCGTCCATCTCTGCCCAAACATTAGCAACTTTGAACAAAACAAGAGTAGAACTAAATGGCGGTAGGTTTGATGCACGAATAAAAGCAACGGATACGAGTATCAATATTAATTCTCCGACATCGTATATTCGTCAGACAGTCGCATTGGATGAATTGAACATAAATACGCAAACTTCGGTTACCCAACTATTCGGGGTTAATTCTGCCCTTAAAAAGATTAATATATCGCCAACGGGTAGTTTGACCTTATTAAGTGTTGCGGGTGAACATCCGCAAAACATTACCGTATCAGATAAAATAACTGTTTACGGAAAATTAATAGTATCGCAAAGTAACGACAGCTCTGTTCAAAACGGCAATAAGATACCAACAACGGAATTAAGCGGTGGAACACTTGATGTCGGCGCAAATATATACACATCTAAAGTAATAATTGATGAGGTAAAAGGGGGAACAATAAATATTAAAGTTCAAAACAAACTACCACAAATAAGCGCAAATAATACCGAGAATGGTCAAATAACGGAACTCGTCGGGACAACTAGTGGCACAAATGCCAAAGTAAATCTGCAGTATTCACCGACCTATACCACCGCTAAGGATAGTTTGGAAAAAATAACCTTAGCCACCAAGAGTTTACAAAACAAAGTCCTTATTTCTCCGAATATTTTTTATAAATACTATAAGGATACTCAAGGAACGTCTTTATTGGAAAACATCTTAACAGAAAAAAGTTTTTATATTCAAAAACAATCTTCTCAAGATATAATAGAAGAATTACTGACTAATGGTCTGACAATAAATCAAGCCAACACGATAGCAGGTTTTACCGCGGCATCCGGAACAAATGAAAGTGCAGATAAAATTGCCGAAGATATGGCAAATTACATCCAAAATGGAGATATACAAGCGGCTGGAAGATTAGCAAATCGCGTAGCTCCGGACACCGCACCGATAATTCAATCTCAAATTACGAGTGTGAGTGAACAACTGTATCAAATTGTAAATAATCAACACCATTCTAAGCAGATAGGCTTATCTTCCGGTGATATATATGGCAACAAGGGCGGTATCTGGTTTCAAAGTTTTGTAAATAAAAATAAGTTGGATAACACATTTAAGAGCAATTCGGACGGTATGGTTTTGGGTATAGAGAAATATTTGTATGCAAACCATAAATTAGGAGCCGGTTACGCCTATACAGATACGACCGTAAAATCTTATGGTCATAAGGACAATATAGATACCCATACATTTTTTATCTATGGCGAGTATAAACCGAGTATGTGGTATGTAAATATGTTAGGTTCATATAATCAGGGGCGATACAATGAAACCAAAAACGAAACGCAAAAAGGTAAATATGATGTAACTAGTATTTCTTTGCAAAGTATGAGCGGTTATGAATTTATGTTTTCTGATTTTAGCCTGACACCGGAAATAGGCCTGCGTTATATTTATGCCCATCGCGAGAGTTACACAGATACTTTATCACAATATATCCATGACGATAACATGGATTTCCTGACAGCCGTCGGAGGATTTAAGCTTCAGCAAGAATATCAATTATCTAACCATCTGCTTATTCGTCCGCAAGCTCATTTTCAGATGACTTATGATATCAAAACGGATGATGGAAGTACCAATGTATTTTTGAGCAATGGCGCGGAATACCAGTTATATGGAGATTCATTAGATAGGTTCGGTATGGAATTTGGTGGAGAATTAGAAACATATTTGACGGATAATCTGGAACTTAGCGCAAAATATATCTATCGTATGCGTGAAGATTATCACGAGCAAACCGGAATGTTAACGGCTAAGTATTTATTTTAAGTCGCAAGAGAGCGGATTATATCCGCTCAGAGCACTCTAAAATCTAAAATAAATAAACGGATTATAAGTAGAAGAGGCAACTGCCGCCGAAGATAGAATAAACAATATAATCAGCCAAACATTAATTGCCCCGTGATATAATTTACTTTTATTTTTGAAAACAAGCATATTTTTAAAGATCGGCATAGCGCACAAGATACCGACAATAATTGCCGCAATTTCCCCATTATCAATGTAATAGGGTAAATCAAAAGCGATATCATGATCTTTGACCAAGCCGAACATGTTTTTGATATAATCGCAAGCATAGGTTAAGTTTTCAGCTCTAAAAAGAACCCACCCGATAACAAACGCAAATATCGTATAAATATGTTGCAAGATAGGGCGAATAATTCCGTTTTTATCTTTATTCCAACCGGTCGCTTTTTCTAAGATAATAAAGAAACCATGCCAAATTCCCCAAACCACAAATGTCCATTCTGCACCGTGCCAAATACCGGTAGCTAAAAAGACGATAAACAAGTTCAAATACATTTTTGCTTTAGAGCAACGATTTCCCCCTAACGGGATATAGAGATATTCCTTAAACCAAGTAGATAAAGAGATATGCCATCTTCTCCAAAATTCGGTAATGGATTTTGCAATATAAGGATAATTAAAGTTCTCCAAGAAATTAAACCCGAAAATTAACCCCAAGCCGATAGCCATATCCGAATATCCGCTAAAATCATAAAACAGTTGCAAACTGTAACAAATTGCTCCGAGCCAAGCCGTAAACACATCAAAGTGTTCTACGGGTTGTGCAAAAATTTTATCAGCCACAGCCCCAAGTGTATTTGCGATCAGCATTTTTTTAGCCAGTCCGATAATAAATCTTTGGACCCCGCGATTAACTTTATCAAAAGTCACGGCGCGCTTATCAATCTGTTTAGCGACATCATGATATTTCACAATCGGTCCGGCAACTAATTGTGGAAACAAGCTGATGTAAAGGGCCAATTTATAAATATCTTTCTGTACGGGACAGTCTTTGCGATAAACATCAATCAAATAAGACATTGCCTGAAAAGTATAAAAAGAAATACCGATAGGCATAACGACATCAATAAAATTAAAATGTGATCCCAAGAGCGCATTCGTATTATCAATAATAAAGTTAAAATACTTAAAATAAATCAGAAAAGCCAAATCCAAAAGGACGGTTGTCGCAACGATACATTTAGATTTTTTGCGATATTTATTGACCAAAATTGCGCCGTAATAATTAATCAGAATAGTTGCAAACATAATCACGAGGTATCTGGGTTCGCCCCAAGCGTAAAACAGAATACTTGCGATGAGGAGCAAATAATTTTTGAGTTCCGGCTTAATAATCAAATAGCTCAGACAAACAATCGGCATAAAAACATAAATAAAAGTCATAGAAGAAAAGAGCATCTTATTTAACCTCCGGAAGATTTAAATCAAGAAAACGATCAATAAATCGTTCTGTGGATTGCAAAACAACAAAATCAGGTTTATCCGCCAAAATACTTTCTTTTGTATAATCAACATTAAAGCTGTATCCTCCGCCAAAGAAGATATATTTGAAATTTTTGAAATGTTCGGCAAAATAAAAATCAAACCCGCCGGTAAAACTATCTCCTAAGATAACGGAACTGTACTTTTTAGGCTGACTGTTTGTATAAGCAGAGATAATGATTAATCTTTCTTTATCAAATATAAATCTTTCCTTAGATGTTTGAGGATTCTTAATATTCAGGACATCATTTGTAATATCTTCTTTTGTGAAATCTTTAGATAAATCCAAATCTAAGGCTAAAGACAAGTCGCCGGAACCGGAAACTTCAGGTGTAATATCAAAATCCTTTTCTGCAAAAGCCTTAAGTTCAGGATAATCTTTATTCAAAGCTCTCATTAATTCTTTATACCCGATATAAGCCCCACGTGCATTCCAATGCGTATCAATTTTGTGGTAAAGGCGATGATTTACTTTATCATCCCAAAGTGCCTGATACGGAAAGATAACTTTAATATCAGTGTTTTCCGTAATATATTTATAGGTCTGTTGTAGTCTGGAAAGACCTTTTCCTTGCTTATAAAAATCGGAGTAATATTCAGGATAAACACTTTCTTTGTCGGGTGTCATCATCAAATAAAAGTCAATATTTTGAGATTTCAACCAACTTCTGAAGTCATTAAGCGAAAGAACGATTTGTTCGAGTTCGGCTTCGGTGAATAGATTTTTATGCTGAAAATTAGCAATAGAATTAGCTGTTTTCGTAAAAGCCCAATGTTCTTTACCTAAAAAGGCTTTATGATTTTCAACAATACTTTTTATTCCAAAGATAAATTTATTGTAATTGCGAATAACCAAACGTCTGCCGAAGAAATGGTCATTAAACCAATTCTCAAAGTCTTTACCATACTTCTGGTTGATACCCCCCCCAGTTACAACCAAAGGTTTATAAGTAGCGAGCATTCTGTTTTCATATTCGGATTTTTCGTTTTTATCAATATTAGATATCGGTAAAAGCAAAATGAGAAAGAACACACAGAGAAAGACAATATCAATTCTGGAATGATGCTCAAATAATTTAAATTTCGCTAACCAATAAACAAGCATTCTTCCAAGCAAGTAAGAGATAATCAGGAAAGTAATAAAATAACATAAGTCAACTCCCTGCAAAATATTGACCATCATATCTCGTTTTGCTCTAAAAGTAATTGTTAATTCTTCACCATCTTTGACATTAAATTCGTGCACAAAAGGATTTTTATAATTAACTTTGTATTCTTTATCCAAAAGTTCTATGCCGTTAATTTTAAAAGATTCATAATATACCCAAACCGGAAAATACTTACCATCATCCCATGTGTTATTTGGCGCAGTAAGAGCAGCTCTTAATTTCCCGTCTCCGTGTACCTTTAACTGAATTTGAAAATTTTTATAACTATGATGAATTTTTGCATATCCGTTTTTAACTAATTCCGGATGTGTTTTTTGAAAATCATCCGTTAGTAACTTCGGATGGTCTATGCCTCTCAAGGTATGAGACAGAAGCTCTAAATTCTTTGCATCTTTGCCGGATAAGAAAAATTCCGTTCTGGCTTCACGATTACAATAAGCTCTAAATAAATCATCCTGATATTTAGAGATGTATAGTGGAAAAAAGAAATACATAAATAACAATGTGGCGAGTAGGGATAAGGCAAATCTCTTTTTGCGTTTGATAATCATAACTTCCTCTGATAACAAAATACCGAATATACATAAGTCTTTATAAGAAACAAAGTTAAATTTCAAATATTAAATATATTTATCATATACATTTTATAGAATCAGGTATAATAAAGGTATTCCGTGCTAAATTATGCAATCTGCTTTCCTTTTTGCGATAATCCCTTAAGCAAAGCGATATCCATAAACAATTTTTCTTTTCCGATTTCAGCCAAATAAGTTTCAAAAACTTTTCTTTTTTCAAAATCACGATAAATTTTTTCAAAATTTTGTTTGGTACAATCTATTTTCTTGTCTTCTAAATATGCTCCGACAAGTCGTTTACGGTTAATAGCAGTATTAGGAATATAATGCTTTAGGGCCAGTTTCGGTTCCATATTTTTGGCTTGAGATAATTCGGCAAAAAAACGAAATTGTAAATCATAATTACTATCCCACTCTTGCGGAGATATTTTGACCGCTTCTCCGATTTTATCAAAAATAACCCCAGCCAACATGCGTTCTACAAGTGGATGAGAACCAATATTTTCTGCTAATTTTTGCGGAAAGGCCGGATTAATTTTCCATGCCTTACAGCAACAGACATCGGGCATTTTCCCGCAATCGGGAGTGTAAACATGGTGGGTTAAAGCTTCCAAAATAACCGGGCGCATCCACTCCTGAGGTACATCATGTTTCACAGCTGTCGCAATATCTTTCATTGTGTATTTATTCATTGGAGAACTATATTTATCCGGTCTTTTATTAAGTGTTTGCCAAAGTTCCAAACATTTGAACATATCGGTTTCGGTGTTAATTCCACCATTTACCATATCAATATGAAGTTCTCCGTTAAGGGTGGTTTTATGTTCTTTTTCATACTTGCGGATATATTTTAGAGTTTTATCCAATCTCTGATAATAATCTATTGCCCCGTCAATTCCGCGTTCCTGAATTTTAGGAGACAAAACGCGTACTTGCTCAGCAAACAGCTCTCGTATAATCTTATTATCACTGAGACACATTTTGTAAGTAGCATATTTATCAAAGTTTTGATACATTTCATTCCAAATTTTTTGACAACTTTCTGCAAAACCGGCTTTCCCGAGTGCTTCCCGCACTCCGTTGAAATTTTCGGTACATCCAAAATCATCATGAGCCAGCTTTTTTATGCGTTCAGACGCTGTGTTTAAGAAATTAGCCTCTTGCGGTTTAATCCGTTTATTATTTTCTATGGTTAAGAAAAAGGAGTTAAGGTGCGGTAGTTTTTCAATTTCATGTTGTCTGGTAAGTAAACTGTTTATAGTTTTTACGCCATATCTTGCCTTATATTTTTGTGTAATCAAATGAAGGGCTGACGTATCCGGTGCGTGAGTTGCCACAGCCAACAAATCTTGTAATTTAAAAGTACTGAATGCCGAAGTTGCCAATAAAACAATCGGTGAGTTTTGTGTAGGATCCTCACGATTAATCAGGTCAACCAGTCTTTCCTTTTCAAAATCCGATTGTTCGTATGTGCTAAGGATTAATTTATTATAAGTTTTGAGGTATTCTATGCGCTTTTCGGAACGTCCGTCAAAAGCCAGAGTACGCGAGATAATAGATTTTCTATCTCTCTCCAAAGTTTTTTGCTGAGCAATCGCAGTCATAAAATCAGTATAGTTCTGTAAAAAAATGTCTTCCGGTAAGTCAGATAAATCAAGTCGGTAAGTTTTGAATTCGCCATTTTTAATCTGTAGCAGACAACTTGTTGTCCGTTTTTTTTGTGTTCCTGCGGTAACATCAATATAAAAATTATCACAGACTTTTTTATATTCTCTCGGAATATAAATTTGAGAAAACGATTGCGCACGTTTCTCTAATAATGGTTGGCTTACCATATAGTTCCTCCGCCTCCGCAATAAAATATTTGTCGGAAATAATAAATATTTTATGCGGAAATTCATCAATTCCATTCAAGAAAGTATCATATTTATTGTAATTAGACAAGTGTTATTTTATCCAAAAAGACAAAAATATATAAAGATTTGGGGAAATTCCGTCTGTTTTCTTTTAAAAAGAATAGGATAGCTCCAATATATTCAATGAAGTATGTATATTTGAAATTTTAGCAAAAAAAGCACCCGACCGCATAAAACGGAGGGGCGCTAAAAAGAAATGTTTGCTATCTGCCGCTTAATTTATCGATCAGATCATCATTTGTTGACCATGATTGATAAAAAAAGTATTTTACATTTTGAGGAAGTACTTTTTTTAAAGCCTTGCTCAAATAATTCTGCCAGACGCTGGCCGGATTGCCGACATCCGAAAGCGGCGAAACTCCTAAAATTTCATTTTCACCGTTTTTGTTTGATATGAAAATCAAACGGAGAGGAAGATTACACTGTTTACGATATTCCGCACTGATATTGCTAATCGTCTCTAACGAAAGATCCTTTCCTGCCATATACACAGAATGAGTCACATAACCGACACCGGCGGATATTACATTGTAAAGATTAGGTACGGTGTAATAATTCTCAAATCCGAAACGATACGGATAAATCAGCTCCCATGCTTTAGCATAAGTCATCTGATTTTCCTGATGCGGACGAATAAGTAATCCAAAATAAAGTTGCTGTTTTTCATCATATACAACGCATTGATTGACATCAGCATTGATATGTGCTTTAGCTAAATCAATTTTGGTCTGTAATTCTTCTTCGGCCATATCCAAAGGAACATAATCAGAATTGGCATCATAACAAACTGCAGCTCTGAGGGGAACGAAAATCCCTGATTTTTTTTTCATAACTATATGTATTATATATTAAAACAAAAATATAATGTCATTTTCTGTCTAAATTGTCAAGAATAAAATGGCGAAATGTAATTTTTAAGATACAGAACTATTATTTTCTCTTCGGAAGAATAGAAGGTTTAATTGTTTTAAATAAATCTTAAACTAAATTCGGTAATGATTTTATCATAAACAGATAGGACGACCGGCATGAACGAAATCAAAAACCAATTTATGAATTTAAAAGAAAAAGCGCATTTAGAGATCAGTAATCACTATAAACCGGATAAAACAATATCTGTTACCGGATTTTTTGCTTCATCAGCTGCCGCTTGGAATTATATTTTTAGTGAAAAAGAAAATATTTTATTTGCTTTATTACAATGGGGCGTTATTGCAATCATGTATTATATTTGGGTACAAGGATTAAACTGGATACCTGATGAAGTGTGGGAAAAGGCCGGCAAAGACGGCGAGACAAATGCAGCCAATTTAGTTCTGTTGGTATGGAGCTTTATATGTGTCGGTGTCTCAGCATTTCCGCTGAGTATTTTGAACTCTTGCATGAGTGCATCGTTAATTTTACATTATCAAAGAAGGGAATCAACGGTTCTTGAGTGTTTGAAGATAGTATTGCATAATTTAGGAACTTTATGGGTATTTACCTGGATAGATGGTTGGTGGACAGTCCTAAGAATTATGGAACGACTACCTCGCCGTCGTACAGCATCCGAGAGGTCTAAAAATCGTATAGATGAAGCGATGTACCAAGCATGGAAATTTGCGACTTTAGGTTTTATTCCGTCAATTCTGTTTGGAAGAAAACTGAAAGGCGGTTGCTTTGATTGCATTAAAATGATAAAAAGCCAATTTATAGAAATGGCAAAACTGCGTATCGGTTATATTGTTGTTTGTTGGTTAGTCTCAATAAGTTGCTACATTGGCGGAATTTACCTGTGTTGCAAATATCGTGAATATATTTTTAATTCAGAAGGGGTATATCCGTTTTATATGGTCATGGGAGTACCATTGATAATCGCTCTGTTGGTAATTATGGTTGTGTTCCGCCCGATATATGTTATATCGGCATGTAAATTATATATTCATTACAGCAGAGAAGAGAAAATTCAGCCGACATTGCCGCAAACTTCGCCGAAATTTTATAGTTTATTGGCTGTTTTTATCGCATTATGCGGAATTATTGGTGTTGCACTTCTATATCATAACAAAATCGGTATCGATGATTTTATCCATCAATATTTAGTAAATTCAACCTCGAGTATTCAAGGACTTCCGTTGGCAGGAGAGGAATATCCACAATAAAGTAGTGATAACTTCCGAAAGATATTGCTATCTTAATAAAAATAGTTTTTTATATAATAAATTATGTTCAAGATATAATAGAACATACAAATAATATATCAATCTAAAGGAATGGGATAATGCCAAAAGTATCAGTATTAATGCCGGTTTATAAGACTGACGAGAAATACTTACGTGAAGCAATAGAAAGTATATTAAATCAAAGTTTTACGGATTTTGAATTTTTGATTCTCGATGATTGTCCGCAAGATGACCGCGAGGAAATCGTAAAATCTTATGCGGATAAACGGATAAAATATAGTAAAAATCCTCATAATATGGGGATTACACCGACACGCAATAAATTAATAGATATGGCAAAAGGCGAATATTTGGCAGTCTTTGATCATGATGATATTTCACTGCCGACACGGTTTGAAAAAGAAGTGTCTTATATGGATACACATCCGGAAACCGGAGTTGTAAGTTGTCGTGTAATGAAGATGTCTAATCATAGACTATCAAAAAATCCGACAGCGAATAAAGATATTAAATTAGCATTAGTCAGAACATGTTCGTTAACACATCCGGCAGCAATGATACGTAAATCTGTCTTAAATAAGCACAATATACGTTATGAAGAAGCATATTCTCCGGCCGAAGATTATGCACTATGGTGTCGTTTAATTCCATATACGGAATTTCATAATCTGGATGAAGTTTTGTTTCATTATCGTGATCATGCCGGAAATACAAGCCATCTACAAGCAGAACAGATGACAAATGTTACTTATGCGATATGGAGTTTTGTAAAACATGATAATCCGATTCTGTACGAAGAGTTTTTATCACGAGCAACCTATAAGATGGAAATTAAATTGTTTGGCATTCTGCCGTTTTTAAAAATTGTGACAAAGGACAGCCGAAGCTCGGTGTATCTATTTGAGAAAATAAAATTATTCACATGCAAGAATTCTCTGAAAATTCAAGAGAAAAGATAAGAAGAGGGGGCTATCCCCTCTTTTTGTTATATTCTAATTGCCGGCGCCATCTGATTACGTTTAAAAGCCGTGAGATGGTATCTTTTAATAATCCATGCGATGGTTTTGCGATCAAATCCTTTTGCCACAATATCATCTTCAGATTTTTTCTCATCAATGTAAAGTTTCAAAATCGCATCCAAAATCAAATATGGAGGCAAGCTATCTTCATCTTTTTGATCTTCAGCTAATTCGGCACTCGGCGCTCTGGTCAAAACTTTTTCCGGAAAGACATAAGATTGTGTATTGCGCCATTTAGCCAAATCATAAATCATTGTTTTGTAAACATCCCCGATAGGAGATAAGCCACCGCATAAATCCCCGTAAAGAGTACAATATCCCATTGCCCCCTCGGATTTATTATTACAAGCCAACAATAACCAATTAAATTGATTAGAGAAAGCCATAAGGATTTTTCCGCGTTCGCGTGCTTGCAAATTTTCTAATACATTTCCGATAGGTTCTTGCATAAAAGCTTTTTGTAAAAATTCAATTTCCGAATCAATAGTCGGCTGAATATCTAGTTCCCGATAATGAAAATGATTTAAGCGGGATAATTCTTGAGCAATATTCAAACTGTCCTGACTGGTATATTTCGTTTTCATCATCAGAGTATGCACATGATCACCGCCCAAAGTATCTGCAGCCAACACAGCCACAAGTGCTGAATCCATTCCACCGGATAGCCCGAGAGAAACATCGGTAAACCCGTTTTCCGAGCAATAAGTTTTAAGCCCTTGTTTTAAAGTATTCCAAATCTGTTCCATAATTTTTCTCCTTAGATAATTCCTTTTTTCTTACTAAAATAGTCTTCAATAATTTGTTGGTTAGGGGTATGCACAAAATTTTTCCACCGCCTGTCTCCAAAACGGATCATATCGCGTATCATAGAACCGCTGACAAAAGGAAAACTCTCGTCTGTTCTATCTTCATATTCAATATGTTGAAAAGCAGATTTGAACCATTGCGCATCAAAGGTACTACCGGCATAGTAAACATCGGGCGTCGGTAGATTCGGACAAGTTTCATGAACAAAATCCAACACATAGTCCGGCCATTCTACCGGATTATTAATGTCAAAAATTCCCATGATTTTTAATCTGGCATAATCTTGACGTTCACGATAAACATTTTGTAACATTTTTTTGCGAGTGGTATAATTAAACGGATTTCTCTCAGTACCTTGTTCTTGTATAGACCCTAAGATAATTGTAACTTGGGCGCATTCTTTAAGCATTTTATCAATTAATTTAGCGTGTCCAATATGAAAAGGCTGCGCACGCATAATGCATAATCCGTGATGATATTTATAATCGGTCATAAAAAAACTCCTATATTAAGGAGCCGATGTATCAAACAACCATTCTTAAAATATAAGAATTATCCAATAACATAAACCGGCTCAGTTTATAAAAAGTTCATCATCCATAAGCCCTGCGGATGACATGAACTATAAATAGTTTATCAAAAAAATAACTGATGTCAACCATTTTCAAATAAATTGACAAATCCATAAAAAATAATTACACTGCAACCAAATTTTACAATTATGCTATACGAAAAATTATTAAGAATTCAAAATGAATTGACATTTTGGCGTAAACAAACTGTGTGTGTTTTGTGCGGAAAGAATAAAGACGAACAATTCGGAGCAGATTTTGAGTTTACAAAACGGCAGTTGGCAGAAGATAATATTTATCAGGCACAATGGCTGGAGCAACTGGAAAAATCCCCGACATCGGAAACTTTATTATCTATCTGGCAGAAAATATATATAAGCTTTGGTTATTGCGCAGAAAATTATTCCGAAGAAGAAGTCCGGAAAAATAGTAAAACGATATCTATTCTTGCAAATGAAATTTTCGAGATGTTAAAACTCATTCAAGAAGAATAAATTATCGGAAAATAAAAAAGAGAGCTCGCCATAAAGACGAGTTTTTTTGTTTTTATAAATATAGTTTGCCAAACCAATTTAGTTAATAAAATAAAGATTATAGATAAAGTTTAGGGATAAGTTAACTTTGCTTAAATAGTATAAAATAGAAAAATCAAAAGGGAGGAATTATGCAAACATATTTTAGCCGTAATAATACAGGTAAAAGATTATATATTTTGTTTTTGGGATGGGGAATGGATGAAAAACCGTTACTTCCGTTTATTAAAGATGAAAATGTTTTGCTCCTATACGATGCGAAGGATTTAAAGATAGATTTTGATTTTTCCGAATATGCAGAGTTTTATATTATGGCTTTTTCGTATGGTGTAATGCAGTATGCTTTGGTAAAGGATAAGTTGCCTCATCCGACAAGATTGGTTGCATTGAACGGCACTTTGGACATGCCTCATGATTTGCCTCAATCTGTCCGTCAGGCTATGCGGGGTCTAACAATGGAAAATTATCTGAAGTTCCGTCGTCAATATTTGGTTTCAACGGACGAAGAGTATGAAAAATTTAATAAAATAGCTCCATGGCGAACGATAGAAGATTGTATGGCAGAGTTGGATAAGCTTGAAGATATAGAAAAACAACCGCTTCCATCGGTTGAGTTTGATTTAGTTTATATTGCTCAAAGTGATAACATTATTCCGACGCTTAATCAACAAAGATTTTGGCATGGCAAAAATATAAAACTTATTTCCGGCAATCATTTTGCGTTGTTTAATTTTAAGAATATCTCTGATATATTTGCCTAAGATAAAAAGAACTCCCGAATTTCGGGAGTTCTTTTCTTAGGCTTTAACCGTCTCTTGTTTTCTTTCTCTGTACCTTAAATATCGTCTGGTCATCTTTAAGGCATTTTGGAAAGTAGACGCAGTGGAAACAGTATGGAAGTCAACACCTTCTTTTTCAAATGCATTATGTAGAACACGACGCGGTTGCTTCTTCACATTTGAGAGAATAATTTTCGTATCGTATTTTTTTACTTTCTTAATGAATTCTACGATGATATTTGCGCCGGTAGCATCAACAACGGGAACATATCCCATACGCAAGATAAGAACTTTCGGGGCTTCGTTAATTTTTTGGAAAAAGTGAGAGATTTGCGAAGCTCCGCCAAAGAATAACGGTCCGGAAAGACGCAAAGACATAACACCTTTTTCGTGCAATAAAACAGTTAAGTCACGTCCGCCGCCATCTTCTTCCAAAGCTTTTTCATCAGTTTCAATTTCAATCTCTTGGCTCATACGATGCATAAAGATAACGCTGGCCATAATAAACCCGACACTGATAGCGGTGTTCAAGTTTACCAAAACTGTTAAAAGCAAAGTAACGATAAGAGTGTATCGGTCACCTTTCGGACCTTGAATAAGTTTATACATCTTAGAAATACCAAGCATGTTCCATCCGATTAAGATAAGAATAACGGATAAGCAGGCAAGCGGAATATATTTTGTCGCGGGTGAAAGGAGCAACATAAAGAGCAGTAAGAAGACAGATTGCATAATACCGGAAATTGGCGAATAAGCTTTTGCTTTAAAGTTAGCAGCCGTCCGAGCGATCGCACCGGTTGCCGGAACACCACCAAAGAACATACATAAAATATTAGCAGCACCTTCACCGATAAGTTCAGCATTGGAGTTATGGTTATCACCACTCATACCGTCAACAACGGTTGCACTTAATAAGGATTCTACACCGGCTAAAAATGCAATGGTCAAACCGCTCGGCAAAACTTTAAGTAAGAGGTTTAACGAGAATTCCGGAATATGCGGCATTGGTAAAAAATGCGGAATACCGCCGAATTTATTACCGATAGTATCAACTTCCAAGCCGAAAATACTGAAAATAGCCACAAACACGGTAGCACCGGTAACGCAAATTAAGTATGCGGGTAATTTAGGTCTTTTAATTTGTAAATATAAAATTGTCCCCAAAGAGAGTATAGAAATAAGTAAAGAAACCACGCTGAAAGTTCCGAGATTTTCAAAATAACTTTCCCATTTAGGTAAAAATTCTGCCGGTACATTCTCAATTTTAAGACCAAGTAAATCTTTAATTTGGGTAGAGATAAGGAGCAAACCGATACCGGCTGTAAATCCGATAACGACGGGGTAGGGAATATATTTAATATAAGAACCGAGTCGCAAATAACCGCTCAACATCAAGACCGCACCGGCAATAAACATGGTTGCCGCCAAACCACTGTATCCGTAAGTCTGCATCACATTAAAAATGACAACCACAAAAGCACCGGTAGGTCCGCCGATTTGGTAACGACTACCACCTAACAACGCAATAAAAAATCCGGCAACTATCGCGGTGTAGAGACCTTGAGCCGGCGTAACACCGGAAGCAATTGCCAATGCCATGGCAAGCGGAATAGAAATAACGGCAACCGTAACACCGGAGATACAATCTCGTTGAAATTTAGCTTTAGTATAACCTGATTTTAAAACCTCATAAATTTTCGGCGCAAAATTTTTGCTATAATATTTGCCGAACCTTTTCCATAGTGCCAACAACATATCAAACTCTTTCCGTATACTATCAATTAATCCGTCGTATGGATACAACTTTTTTTTAATATGTCAATAGGTTAGAATAAAAATATTTTATTTTTCAGGATATCTTTTTTGAAGGTAAAAAAAGTCTTAAAAGTAAGTTAAAAAAATGTAAATTTATCATTGACTACATGCATAAAATTGCTATGGTATACAAAACTTATATTATTAACCATTAAAAATTATCATTATGCCGAAAAGGATTCTGTATTATGTCGGGTCATTTTTAGGAATGCCTCATATTTGTTGCCATGTTATCTATGAAGAAAAATTAGATAAACGAGAAACCCCGCAAGAAAAAAAGAATTTGCGTCACCGATTTGGTTATGTTGAAAAAACACATGACGACAAACGCACACGCGGAAATTCACAAAAGGATGCGCGCATGCGTCGTAAAGAAAAATAGAAGTTTCTGAAAAGTATAAAAAGCATCTCAAATTGGGGTGCTTTTTGCATATATAGAAAACAATGATATTGATTATTAATAAAAACGGATACATTATAACAAGATAATAAAACAGAAATTGAAAGGGATAAGATGAAAGTAATCATTTTAGGTTCAGGATCTGCATACGGCAGTCCGATGGTTTTTAATACATGGCAAAAATTAAATCCGAATAATCCGCAAAATTTGCGTAATCGCGCCTCAATTTATATGGAGATAGACGGCAAAAAGTTTGTTGTTGATGCCGGACCAGAGTTTCGTTTAGAATTAAATCAATGTCATGTTACGGATTTGGATGCGGTTATGGTGACCCATGGACACTATGACCATATCGCCAGTATTCCGGAGTTATCTCGAGCCTGCACACTCCTTGAACACCCGATAGAAGTTTGGTCGAGCGAAGAAACTGAACAAGAATTAAGAACCTGTTTCGGCTTTTTGTTCCGCGGGGAAGAAAAAGAAGGAGCCGGATTGCATTGGCGTCGTTTGCCGAATTTAGGTAGCGTTGAAATTTGTGGTGTTCCGTTTCAAACATTCCAAGTTCCGCACCACCGTTTGCATTGTTCAGCTTTTCGTCATAAAGATTTTGCTTATGTAACCGATTGGGAAGCAATGCCGCAAGAGGGACTTGAAAGCTTGATAGGGGTTAAAGTTTTGGTTATTGAATGTAATAATGGTCTATATCCTGAAAAGAATGGTCATAGCGATTTAGAAAATGTTAAAAAGGTAGTTGAAGTTATCAAACCGGAAAGAGTGATTTTAACACACTTATCAACGCGTGTGGATATAGAAGAAACTACACCGGCATTACCGAGTAATTTTGAACTTGCATACGATGGTATGGAATTAACAATATAAGTATCTGAAGTTTGTAAAAGGAACGAGTCTGATGTTTTGTTAGACTCGTTTTTTTATGTAAAATTAAACCTTTGACAACATGACAAAAGTATGTTATAACAGATACATAAATAAATTGTTTTCGATATTATTGAGAACATTTTCCGTTTTTATCGGATTTACCGAAATTCGCCAGAAACGGACCTTCTCGGCAGCTGATACTTACATTATCCGGCACTGAAAGGCAAAATACATCCGACTGTGATGTTAACTAAATAAACTTCGTAATAAACACGATGATTTATAGCCTTTAGGCCCCGAAAGTTACCAGCGTTCCGCACGCAAAGCTCTGCTGAAGATACCATATTGTTTATAAAGAGAAGTTTGCTTTAGCAAAACAGGTGACTGTTTCTCTTTGAGGGACTGGGTATCGTAAGCAGCGCCGTAGCAAAGAATTTTACACACGGTAAATTTCTGCGGTATGCCAACACAAAGAGATGGATTTAGCAAAAAAAGTCAGTAAATTTTATGTAACGCAACTTAAAGAAACTGACGGATTTTATGGGGCAGTAATGCCCCTTTTTTATGCGAAAAAACTTGCAAAACTTACAGAAAGGTCTAAACTGAAAAATCATAAACAAAAGGACTGATAAAGATGAAAAAAGAAGCATCACTTTCAATCGTAGAATCTAATCACAAATTTTTGATGATAAAACACCAACGCGGTATTAATGAAGGATATGTCAATTTTCCCGGCGGTAAAAAAGAACCGAATGAAACAATGGAAGATTGCGTCAAGCGGGAAACTTACGAAGAAACGGGGTTGATGATAAAAAATCCGCAGCAAGTCGGATATATAGAATTTCCAACCAAAGATTTCTATGTATATGTATATAAAAGTACTGAATTCTCCGGAGAGCTGCATGAAAAGGCGGATGAAGTTAATCTCTTCTGGATAGATGAAGATAAAATTCCTTATGATAAAATGCGTGAAGCTGATAGGAATTTTCTACCGGAAATTATCGCCGGAAAATATGTCCGCCGTCAATTTATCTATGATGAAAATTTTCATGTGACAGCAATAAATGATTTATAAAAAAATAAGCTCTGTTTCTTCTTTTCGGAAGAACAGAGCTTTTGTTTAAGCCTTCAAATCAATATCAGATTTGATTTTATCAATCCACGCTTTAATTAACCCTTCCAAACGTCCGCCTTCTGAATAATCTGCTAAAGCAATATTATCTACGCGTCCGTCTTTAAGCAAATGGGAGGCATTATCTGTCCCACTTTCATCTGCATAAACCGCAATCGCATGCCCTCCGAATTTTCGCAAGACAGCCATACATGGAATATCTGTCAACCCATCTCCGATATACATCATTTTATCAAATGCAATATCCCGATATTGAGATGGGGTTTTGTAATTAACACTGATGTCCGTTTCATCTAAGCAGCCTTTGCTGATTCTAAACAAATATTGTGTTTTATTTGTATAGTTCACAGCTTGAGCCGGCCAGAAGGCAATCCCATTTTTATCAAACATAAAGGAACTGGCATAAACCTTTGTAAATTCGTTAGCAATAGACAGACCGTTTATAATTCCTTTCAAACCGGAAGAAATTAAAAAGTGCTGCAAATGCAAACCCTGTTTTTCAGCATAAGCGTTAAGGCGCGCAAACCAAGTGTCAACTCCGGCAAAATAAGTAACATTTTTCCCGATTTTCCTTAAATAGTCTCTGGATACGATAATGTTTCTTTTTTCCGCCTCGCGGAGCATCGTCAACATATAAGCCAAATTTTTATCCGCAGAATGCATTTGGGCTAAAGCATCTGATTTTTCCCAAAATTCAGCAGGTGTCATGTTAAGAGTTTGGATAAATCCGTATTCTTGCATATTTCCCGGCGCAAGAGTTCCGTCAAAATCGTAGCAAATTGCGATTTTGATTAAATTTCTGTCCATAAAATAATTTTTTTATTTATAATTATAACAAAGTAAAAAATATATACAATTTTTTAGCACTAATGTCAAATAGAAAACAATTTGTTAAAAATCTATCTTTGCTTTTGCCTAATATCTTGAAAATTAACAGTATTTTTTTGTGTCATCGGCGCGTTATCAATTTTGCCGTAAAAAGCTAAATTTTCATAAGAACCACCGATTTGCACCGTTTCAAACCGTTTTTTTAGCATTGCCTGATGATAGGAAATCGGCAATTCATCATCTTGATACATTTTAATTTGCTCATCAGAAAGAGCATATTTATAGTCAAGAGAGTGAGTTTTGATAAAATTTTTGGCTTCATTTTTTGTTTTAACATCAAATTTGCGGAATATTTGATTCAACGTCTCATCAAAATTTTTATCCATTATTTCAGAACTATATTCAGATTTTACATCTTTATCTTTTTTTATCAAAGATTTAGCGTATAATATTTTATAACTGGTCATATTGGTCAATTGCTTGAAATGATCAGAATGATAATTCGTTTCATATTTAGACCACAATTCATCGTTAAATCGTTGTATAGTTCGCGAAGTATTATCTTTTTGTTGAGGTTTTTCAGATAAACAAGAAGCCAATTCATCGGCTAAACTGCATTTTAATATTTGTTCGGGAGTTAGTGCAATTTGCCCTGTAGTAACAGCGTTCATGATTTCGCGATTTTCGGCATGGGTTTGTTCGTGATTAAGAACAATTTCACCCAGATTGTTTTTATTAAATGTTTTGAGGGCATTCTGAAAACTGATACCTCGTTCAAGAGCCTCAGAACAAGGTTGAGATAAAATAGCAATAGCACGTCTACGTTCTGAACGCTTACCGTTTTCTTTTTTATTTTTAAGTTCCGCAATTTTTTGAGCAACATCATTAAGATTTTTTACATCCGAACGAGATATGTCGGAAAAGTCTTTTAAGGCTGAAGCATAAGTTATATTCTCAAATGAACGTTCTGATAAATCAATTGTGTTCCGCATAGAATGGTAAAAAGCTATTTCATCAGACGCCTTAAATTGATAAACAACAATACCTCCTTCTTTATTGAGATGAGGGTCATAAATGGCTTTTTTCCCATCAGTATAGTTTTTGTGTAAAAAACCGATATTTCCATCAAAATCATTTCCAAGCTTAATTGTTTCTGTATAAATTTTTGTTTTTGAGACTTGTGATAATTCAGTTTTATCTTTTACCTCATCTGAATTATGTAAAGAATGAGCTTGTACCGGTGCGGTCAAGGCAACAGTCATTCCGGCTAATAAGGCGCGTTTTTTTAGCAGCGAGAGAACTCTTTCTTTTACATCCTTTGTCTTGTTTTTCATTGTATTTCCTCCGCTAGTAATTTTCTTTATCTTGTGTTTTCAAGGTAAGGTGGCGCGTATCAACACCGAGTTTAATACGCGAGGATTTGTCTTCGTGCAGCTTATCTAACTCTTCTTTAGATTTATTACAAGGTAGAAGTGCAACTCGCTTTTTACATTGTCGGTTATAAGAGATTGTAATATTAGAAGATTTCTTTGAGATACCTTCTAATAAGGAATCATACCAACCTTGTCTGAGAAAACGCATTTTATTTAACATGGCTTTTGTTTTAATGGCAGTATTAATTTTCTTATCTACCAATCCGGAATCCAGAATAGCAGTAACGACATTCGCCATATCTTCTGCTGTAAGCGATTTTTCTGTTTGTATAATCTTCCCATCCGGAGATTTAATTTCTTTTTGATAAGTCATGATGTCGGAAAGAGCCGTAAGTCCGCGTTGAACATCATCAATATAAAGCGTATTGAAATTTAATCTATCACCGGATTTATCAATAGATTTTACTTTTTCAATCATATAATCCGCAATATTTTTGTTCAATCTTGCAGCTCTGGACATACCATAAAGCATTTCTCCGAGGAGTACTTTATCTTTTAGTTTAGGAGCTTGCTCCATTTGAGCACCGGTATCAAAAATGCCGATAATAAATTTTTTGAAATTACCTTCTCCTGCAACTTCAGCAAAATTCTGTTGTCCTTGATGTCGGTCTGTATCCCACGGATTTCCTCCCAAAAGATTAAGTAATTCTAAGGTTGTGTAAGCAACAGCCATATCATGTTTATCTTGTACGGAAATTTTGTTTGAGGTTAACGGCAATCCTTCTGCCATATTCATAATTTTATAGCCCAGTCCATCTTTGCCTCGACCGAAAGCTTCCCACTGAGCCACTTCGGGTTGGAAAACACCGGCAGGTGTTTTAATTTCAATTCCGTTATAAATGTTTTGAGCACGTTCCGATTTAAAATAATCCTTTTCAATATTTGTTTCGTTTATGGCGGATAAATAGGCTTGACGCGCAATATTCATCATTGGTTTATATGTAGAATTTTGTTGGGCAAGATCTTTTACGGTAGAATTAATCATCTCCATACCGGATTTAACTAATTCTTTGGTATGCGGGCGCATCACAGCGATAACACAGTCTTTATTATTGTATTTGATCTGAACGGAGACAAAGAAAGAACCGGCACCTAATATTTTGCCGACATGAGAAACTTTTTTAAGCTCGCTTTCGGGTATGGTTTCATGCATGAGCTCAAACAAATCACTTCTGTTTGGGATGTTAGCTTTATCTCTGAGTGTTGCTAAAGGTTTGCGAATATCACTGTCAATGGTGGGCATATAACTTAATAATTGACCGAATTTAACAAAAGCCGGACCTTTGTTTTCAAAAAACATTTTTAAGCCTTCGCCGATTTTTTCGCCGTTCATATCATTTTGACCGGTATCTTTTTGGTTGGAGGCGACCAAAGCCCCTAAAATCAAATTTCTTTCATAAGGTTTTAAATGTTTAAAGACGGTTCTGACAACCCGATCGGCTTCTTTATAATAAGGAGAATCTTTTTGAAAATTCATATCCATAATTAAATTTAAGACATCTTCATCATCAGAAGAATAGGACTTAAGTAATGATGTCATCAGATAAGCCCGTGCTTCCAAATTTGCATGCCAAAAGCCATTGTGCGCAAATTCTACCAATGTGTCTTTCAATCTATAATATTTTCCACTTACCTGTATCTCACGAGATGCAAAATTATATATACCCAAATCTTTTTTATAATTATTAAGATTTTCGGGAGTAGCTTTGTGGCTTAAGAAATTTATAGTTGCCTTTGCTTTTTTCGGCGAATTAGCCAACTCAGAAAAGGCTGCTTGAACAAATCTGGCTCGCATATCATATTTTTCGGCATCATTACCGGAAACTTTAACTGTCGCCCGTTCTGTAAACATCTGCGCAACAGCTTCTTGAGAAGATGTATTCGTGGAAATTGCTTCTAATATATTTTGTAAGGTATCAGCTGAGAATTTCGGTTTGTAATAAGTAGAATTGTACGTAGAATAATCTACGATATCACAATCAATGGTATCAGCTAACTTTTGCGCTTTTTCAAAGTATTCCGGCGAACCATCATCTAACCCGATATCACGTGCCTTTTCTGCTGCATAGAATTGAATTAATCTATCCTTTTCATCGCCGAAGAATAGATCGTTTTGTCGTCTATCTTGCTTGTTCCCGAAATAATCTAATTTGATATATCTGTTACTTAAAATTTTTTCAGTATACTCAACAGCTACTTGCTTATCCGGATAATTGATGAGTTCTTCGGTAATTGCATGAAAATATTGTTTCTGATTACTGATTTTACCGGAGAATAAATCTTTTTCTTCCAAAATTTCATAAACCTCAATTTTATCATCTAAGGATAAAGTTTTAAATTTATCCAAATTTTGAACTTTTTGCGCCAACAAATCAGCAAAATCCGACTTAATAATGTTGGTGTTGCAATATCTGATATGTCTCAAAGTGCGCAATAGATTAAAATCTTTATCTGATTTCAAGGCATGTGCCGTTATCGCCAGTCCCAAATTATCCCAAACTTTGTCAATGTCATAATTCCAGTAAGAGGGATGAATATTTCTGTCAAAAGGGGCACTTCCCAGAGCAGGAGCAAATTTTTCATCAATTGTATCAAATATTTGTGTGGTGCTATACGGATTTTTAATTCCTAAATGGTGAGCAACTTTGTTAATAGCCGGAGAGACCGTACCATGGTTAAATTCTTCGTGATAATGCTCGAGTATAAGAGACGGACGATAATTTATGGGAAGATGATCCAAACAACGATGAAGTGTTCTAAGCTTCATAATACGACTGTCTTCTTGGTATTTTTCTTCTAATGTGTGAGTGAGATACTTTTGATCTTTTTCAGAGACATAATATGCGGGAGCTGGGCAAGAATATCTAAGTTCGGAAAGATCTTGCATAAAGCTCAAACAACGGGATCTGTTTTCATCATTTTCCGCATAAGGCAGCAATGCTTCAGCTGCTTTAAAGACTTTATTTCTTGCAATCAAATTAAATCCCATATCAAATCGAGAATTAATAACATTAGTTTCGAATTCTTGACGAAGACACTGACGCACACGATGATCAATAGATTGATCTTTAGAATGTTTACAATAATTATCATAAGAAAGACGAGATAATTCTGAAAATATATGATATGTCAAACCATTAGCTAATATATCGTTATCAGCCAGAAAGTATGAATTAGCTTTAGAAGAAAGAATTTTTTGAGATAGTTCATCAAATCCCTCATATGGTATATAGAGCGGGCTGTAAGACTTCGGTCTTAAGCTAGGATTCGCCGGTATTCTGTATTCGTTCATTTCAAAGAATTCTTTTGCAAACTGCGCTTTTTTAGTTTCATCTGTTTCGCTCGCAAATTCTGCTAGCTTGCTAAAAATATCAAGCTCCTTAAGAAAATTATCTTTGCGACTCTTGAAATAGTTTGTCCTATCTATCTCGTCTTTTTGTTCTTTTTCTTCCCATTCTCTAGCACTAAGTTGAGCGTATTTTTCTCTGGCTTCATCTCCAAAGGACAGAACTGTTCCGTCTTCGTTTAAAAAATAATCATTTCTATCAAATTCTGAATTTCGGATAGAAAAAAAGTTGCTTGTATTCGGAAGGTTGCGTGGATATCTATTAAGAGAAAATGTGTTGGGACATAAAGATACTACCGCATAGTCTAAAGCTTCTTGATCTTCTGTAGAGGTAAGAGAGGAGGAATAATCAAGGAGTTCTATCCATGGAAATTTTCGTCCTATATTTTCCTTACCTAGGGCATTCCATTGGGGATAATCAAAGCGATAAAGAGCCGTTTTCTCTAGCTTTTTCATTTCCTTAGCGGAGGCTAGTGCTTCTTCAGGTGTTTTGTAGTTGATGAAATTATTAATATTCTCAATTTGTTTCTCAAAGACCCCATAGGGAGCAAGTTTAAAATACACCGGCAAATTATTCAATGTACTTCTGAGTGTTTCCATTCCTGAATGCCAAGTAGAAGGAACCAACGGAGCCAAAGTTTCATAGGTTGCATTCGTGAAATTTTGACAAGCCTTCGTTAATTTTGGGGTTTGATGTGCATATAGATTTCCATATTCTCCGTCTAGCAAATCAATTCTTTCATTTGTTTTATTCAGTATGTTCGCCAGTTGAGAAAAACGTGCATGATAATCCGGTGTAATTGTCTTTTTTCTCAGTTCATCCGCCAGTAGATTTAAGACCTCGGGTAAATTTTTGCTGGTAACATCGGTAGTGCTTAAATTTTGATAGAGTATATTTTCAATATAAGTCCGATAGGGGGAATTCTGTCGAGCTCGATTAAACGCGGTTTGAAAAACTTCGTAATCTGTATCTTTTTCGTCTTTAATTTCCGGAAAGTAGCCTTTTTCGTTAGAAATTTTGGTTAGATAAGCTTTCAGATCCTCAATACGCGCCAAACCGTTACCGTGTACGCCCAAATCTACATCGGAATAACGCACCCCGTATGTTGAAAATAATCTGGAATTAGCTTCAAGATGATGCAAGGGGTTATAACCGCCGTTCATCATTAAATCAACTGCACGCAAATCGGCGGTATGCTCTTGGAAAATAGTGTTATTTCCGCCAAGTAGTTGGTTCCAGAGATAGTGACCGCATTCATGACCGATAATACCGGCAAGCTCAGCTTCATTATTACACATGTTTATGAGACCGGAAGAGACGGCAATAATATTTAATTTTTTGTCTTTTGTATTTGCTTTACGCATAAAGAAAGCATTAGGAGAACTATCATCAAAAACCGTAAAATAGAAATCATCAGGATTAACCTCGGTATTTTGAAATAATCTTGTAAAAATTTTTTTTAGTTCTTTCGCAACAATTTGATGCTCGGGACTATCTTCATCATATAATCTCAAAGCTTCAAAATCTGCATCATTTAAAATTCTACTCATAACTATTCTCCCATACAAATAGTATAACCTAAATTTTAGGAAAATAAAAGCATTTTTGAAGCAGATAATAAAAAAGGTCAAGATTTTTCTTGACCTTAGCTTGTGATGTTAAAATCTGAGAATTAAGCTCCATATCCCATATCATCCATAAATTTCTTCATGATAGAAGGATGAAGGTTGTTTTTCTGATTATCATTTTTCGCATACTCAAATTTGTCTTCACTATATTGCTTCAAACCATTCATATCTTGAATAAAAGATTTTTCTACGGAAGAAACTTTTGTTTCAGGTTCAAGCAAAGCCGATAATCCTTTAATCGGCACATAAGCCATTTCCGGACGATTGCTGACTTCATAAGTTACTTCGTACAAGTTTTTGCGTAAAATTTCCAATGAAAGAAGCGGATCATGTTCATCTCTTCCGTTCAGGAAAGATTTAACCGATGCATTAATAATTGGAGACAAGGCTTTGTTTGCCCAAACTTTTTTATCTTCATCGCCGGCTGCAAAATTTTCAGCAACGACAGCTCCCAAATACCCGTTAATAGAACGGTACATTCCGGCAATATCCCGCGTTTCAGGGTATTTCATCCGACGCTCTGCAATCGGTAAACTCGGTTCACCATCAAAGTCAATGACTTTTAAATCATTATCTTTGGTTACCAAAACTTGCCCTAAGTGATAATCTCCATGTACCCGAACAATTGAACGAGGTGCCGGATTATTTTGGATTTTCTTGATATTGTTTTTAACAAAATCAGTAGTCAGACTATCCCAGTTAGCCAACAAATTTTGTGTTTTCACCTTAGTATCTCCGCTAAGGTTTTCAACATTTTGTTCGATTGTTTTTTTTGTTTTATACAATAAAACTTGCATGTTCTTTTCATAAATATGCAGATACGTGTCATCAATAACTTCCGGTTTAAAATCCGGATTACCATTATCTTTAGACATACAAGCGGATAAATCGGTTGTAACTTCACCTAAGCGATACATTAATTGAACAAAATCCTGATGTTTCTTTGGATTAATAACTTCTTTGGAACCGGCATAAGAGTTATTCAAAGCCTCTCCGAGATAGGTGTTGGCATATTCCCACAAATCACCTTGATTCGGAACGAACTCTTGAACAACACCGAGTGCTGCCATTTTTCCGTCAGGTTCAGTCATAATAAAAGTACCGTATGTCTGTGGAATGCAGTGGCACTCGGCATCCATAAGTTTCATGTTGACTTCAACTTCAGTACTTAAATTGGTATCTGTTTCAATCATTCTGTCTTGTTTAAAAGCAATTCCGTCACCGACTTTGATGGTCGTATTACTTTGTTCAACATTTAAGGCTCTGGAACGGACGTTCAGATTATCGGAAACAAGTTCCTCATCTGCAATAGTTTGATAAGAAACAACTGCTCCGCTTTCAAATTTTACAGAATTATTATTTTCATTAAAAAATGCCATCATGCTTTTCCAGTAATCGGGAGCTTTAGTCGCATCGTACATTTTTTGTCCGTTAATTTCTACTCCGTCAACCCCATCAAGCTCACCTTTTGCCATAGGCATAAAGAATTTTTTTTGAGTTCCGTCTGTCAATTCGGCAGTTCCGAGAATAAATAACTTTTTATTGTCATCAAACGGGATAGAATCAAGCTTAACCTCAACAACATTACCTTGCGCAATATCTTGTTTAAAACCGCACCAACGTTGAGAATTGATGTAGTTTAATAAATTCTTTTTATTATTCATTAGAATTCTCCATTAATTTTATGACAAGATAATAGCAATTATATTGAAAATTTCAACTAAAAAAATAATTAATTAACATAATTTTTGTAAACATTGTCTAAATTATGTATATAAAATATTTTTTTTGTACAAAATGAAATGTATGAGAATAATGAAAACATAAAAATTATGGATAATAGTTAATAAGTTTTTTATTTACTTGCAAAAAACAATCCAGATTTCTTATAATCACGGCATAATAAGAAAATAAGACATCAGCAAAAATGTTGATGTTATAAGAGAGGTTTTTATGTCAAATCTTAAAGAATTAGCCGAGATTTCCGGCGTAGCTTCAGAATATACAGATAAAGTCGGACAAGTTCACTATACAACGGATGCCGTGAGAAAATGTTTCTTAAAAGATATGGGATATCATTGTGAAACAGAAACGGAAATAGATAATTCATTAAAATATTTACAAGAGGCTGTATGGCGCCGAGGAACGGATTTTGTGCATGCTTTCTTTACGGATGAACCGGAAATGTCCGTTAATTTATATATTCCGCGAACAGATAAAAACGGAACGGCGGTTTTTGAATTTGAAGATGAAAAAAAGTATATTATTCGTGATGAAGTCATCTTAACCGAATTAGATATTCAGGAAAGTAAAATTATAGATGATGTTGATTATATCAAAATTGAAGTTCCGATTTTGAAGAGATTGAACGAAGGCTATTATAATCTGAGTATTTACATAAATAATAAAAAATATAAAACCATGCTGATTATGGCTCTTCCGAAATGCTATCTGGAAGAAGGCGTTGCCGAAGAACAGTTCAGAGTATATGGTATTGCGGCCCAACTATACGCCTTGCGTTCCAAAAATAATATGGGAATTGGTGATTTTACGGATTTAAAAAAGTTGATAAAGCTTGTCGCCGCCAACGGAGGTGATGTAGTCGGGGTAAATCCGCTGGGAGCAATGTTTCCGGAAAGTAGAGCGGATGTTTCTCCGTATCGTGCCTTGAGCCGCGCATATCTTAATTATGTCTATGTTGATTTGAAAGCAGTTCCCGAATATAATGAATCTGCCATTGTTCAAGCGATGATAAACTCAGAAAATATAAAAAGTCAGGTTGAGTATCTGCGCAATTTAGATAAAGTTTATTACTATGGGGTATTCAAATTAAAAATTCAATTATTGAAAGCGATGTTTGAATACTTCAAAGCTGTTCATATCAACAAGCAAAAAGGAATTACCACACGTGGTCAGGAATTTTTAAATTTTGTGGAAGCCAAAGGTGAAAGATTTAATAATTTATGTGCCTTTGAGGCTCTTCTTGAGAAATACAGTGGGGACGGAACATATAACGACTGGCGTTTTTGGCCGTATTGCTATGATGATATTAACTCAATCAACACCCGTGAATTTGCTGAAAAAAATTATGATTTATTGAACTTCTATGCATACTGTCATTGGTTAGCTGACTGCCAACTGAAAGAGGCTGCGGATTTATGTAAACAACTAAACATGAAAATCGGTTTGTATCTGGATTCGCCGATAGGCGCATCTTCCAGCGGAGTGGAAGTTTGGGAAAATCGGGAAGTTTTCGCTGAAAATATGGGCATTGGTGCACCGGCAGATCCGATGCGTCCGCGTGGGCAGAGTTGGGGATTTGCTCCGTATCACCCGCAAAAATTACGGATTAACGGATATGCACCGTTTATTCATCTGATACGAGAGAATATGCAACATGCAAAGGCCTTGCGTATTGACCATGCCATGGGACTAATGCGATTATTCTGGATATTCTTTGAACAGAACAATCCGGTAGTGCAGGGAGCCTATGTTTACTATAATATGAAAGAGTTGGTTGCAATTTTATCTATTGAAAGTCATCGTCATAAATGTATGGTCATCGGTGAGGATTTGGGAACTGTTCCGCCGGGGTTTAGAGAATATATGTTTGAACATGGTTTATTGTCTAATAAAGTTTTCTTCAGACAAAAGAATAAAGATGGTAGTTTCTTGGAACCGGATAAATATCAATATTTGTCTTTAGCACAGGCTTGTACGCATGACCAAGCTACAATATGCGGATATTGGTTAGATGAGGATATAGAAACATTTAATGGTTGTCGGCTTTATGTTAACGAAGAACAGTATCAAAAAAATCTGGAAACGCGTAAGCAAGAAAGACAATTACTGATTGATGCATTTGAAAAACAACAAACCTTCTATGATGCTGCGTCTAAACAGGATGCGATAAATAAACTGGATGGTAAAAGTTTGCCTAAAAATTTGGAGTATGCCGTGAATAAATATGTCGCTAAAACAAATAGTGCGATATATCTGCAACGTATAGAGGATATTTACGGGCAAATTGTGATGGAAAATGTTCCGGGAACGACTTTTGAATACCCAAACTGGCGAGTGAAATTAGGAATATCGTTAGAAGATATAGAGCGCGACGGCAGATTAGCGGAAGTATTTAAGATTATCGCAAAAGAGCGTTCATAAGCAACAGGAGAGGGATATACCCTCTCTTTTTTTATCGGAAAATATATTCAGATTAATAGTTATTACGTTATTGTTAATAATAAAATATAAAAGATTTTTTAAGAAATATATGGTAAAACTGAAGAATAACAGAGGAAAAATTAATGGAATATAGTTCAGAAGAAGAATTTCTACAAGCTTATAATGCCGAGGAGTTTGAACGTTTATCGGTTACGGTAGACCTTATAATGTTTGGTATAAAAAATCAGAATACGACCAACTACCGCAAACTAAATGGAAAAAAACTCAGTGTATTATTAAACCAAAGAACCGAATATCCGTGTTTGAATAAATGGAGCTTGCCGGGGGGATTTGTGCAGATTGAAGAAAATTTGGATACGGCAGCAGAAAGAATTTTGGAACGCGAAACTGATCTTAAAAATATCTATATGGAGCAACTTTATACCTTTGGTAAAGTCAAACGTGATCCGCGTATGCGTATCATTTCAACAGCATATATGTCCTTAATTAATCGTGAAAGCTTAAAAATGCCGACATCCGATAAGGCAATATGGTTTGATATAGATATGAAACGGGAAAATAATAAAATCACGGTTAAATTATCTCATGAGGATGTTGTTTTAAAAATTTCAGGAACCGAAGAGAAAGGAAAAATTAAAATAACTTCTTCCGCGGGGTTTGCTTTTGATCATGATTTAATTTTATTAACCGGAATTTCTCGTCTCAAAAATAAAATTAATTACACAGATATTGTATTCAATTTACTTCCGAAGAAATTTACTTTAACCGAACTTCAGATGATATATGAAGCTATATTAAATGAAAAACTCTTTCCGGCGGCATTCCGCAGAATAATTGCGGCTAAGGTCCAGAATACCGGTGAGTATTTGACCGGAGCAGGGCATCGTCCGTCACAATTATATATTCAGAAAAAAGACTAAATAAAGAAAAAGGTTTATCGTTACAGATAAACCTTTTAGTATTATCGGATAATTGTTTTAATAAGTTCTCGAGCTGTCGGCACCGAATTCCAACCGGCAGTTTTATAGCCGAAAGTTTCTTTAAGCCCGAGCGGACTATCCAACATAACAAGCAGAATATACTCGTGACCATCATAAGGGAAAGTACTGATGAATGTCGTTTGTACATTACTTTCGTATTTATTCCGTCTGATTTTCTGAGCTGTTCCTGTTTTGCCCAGAATAACAATTTCCTCAAGATTAGCCTGGCGTGCCGCCCCTTTCAGAACCACCTGACGCAAAGCCTGTTTCAGATAATCGGATGTTTCTTGAGAAATCACACGGCGACCTTGTTTTTCTAAATCTTTTTCAAAAGTCGGGGCATAGTAAGTTCCACCGTTTAGTAAGGCCGCATAAGCTGTAAGCAAATGAAGCGGGGATACCGAAATTCCAAATCCAAAGCTGATAGAACTGATGCGACTATCGGAATGTGTCCAGATATATCTGTTTGGGTAAAGAGATTGAGACACAATGTTATCTTCTAAGCTGATTTCATCCAATAACCCCAAGCTTTTAATAAAATCATATTGATAAACACCCCCGGTTTTGAGCGCAATTTGCGCCGTTCCGACATTAGATGAATGGATTAACACTTCTTCCGGTGTAAGTGTTTTATTCGGTATTGTATAGTCGGTGATGGTATGATTATCCACTTTAAGCGGGTGTTCGGTATCTAACTGATCATTAGGCCTAATCATTCCGCTTTCTAATCCCATTGCGACAGTAATGGTATCCCAAACAGAACCACTTTCGTAAGGCAGAGCCGCTGTCGGATGTCCGTTAGTTGCATAAGATGAAATAAGTGTTGCATCCTTCATATCCATGAGTAAAAAGATACCGTTATGAGCTTTAAATTTAGCAACACTTTGATTTAAAATGTATTTCATGTCGGTAAACTTATCGGTAGAAATTATTTCCGATTTATTGAATTCTGCGAAAGAGTGTTTATAAAAATAATCATCCCACGCCTGACAACCGAGCAGAAATGTTATTGTAAGCATAGAAAATATAAATTTCTTCATCATTTTCCCCAAAAAAATCTCAACATCCCAAGTATATATCCGAGAATATAAAAAGACAACTCCGGATAACATTTTAAACACTATAAAAGATATTTGTTAATATAACGAAAATATTTTTGAATAAGAGGAAATATTTGATATTATTCAAATGTTTTATGATAATCGAGGAGATTTTTATTATGTTCAGAATAGCGATAATATTGGGAATTGCACTCATTTTGACGCCGCAAGTTGCACAAGCTTACATAGATCCGGCAACCGGAAATGCTCTGTTAACTTTGTCAATCACTTTATTATCAGCTCTCTTAATCGGAATACAATATTTATATGATAATTTTTTTCTGATTAAAACCAGATTCTCTAAATCACAAAAAAAAGTCCCCCTGATTGTGTATTCGGAAGGAAATATCTATTGGACGGTTTTTGAACCGATTTTGGATGAATTGGAAAAAAGAAAGATTAAAACAGAATTCTATACTTCGGATAAAGATGATAAAGTTTTTAATAAGAAATACGAATATATTCATCCGACATTTATCGGCGCCGGAAATAAAGGGTATTTTGCAATGTCCTTTGTGAAGGCTGATGTTGTGTTGATGACAACCCCCGGACTGGACGTTTATCAGATGAAACGGTCAAAATTTGTCAGAAAATATGCTCATGTTTTTCATGGATTAGGAGATGGTTGCGATTACCGTTTATTTGGACTTGACTACTATGATACCTTATTGATGGATAATGAAATCAATAAAACTTATGTACGGGAATTAGAAAAGAAACGCCATCTTCCCGCTAAAAATTTAGTAACAGTCGGATGCATTTTGTTGGATAGATTAAAAACCAAACTAAAAAATAATCAACCGATAGATAAGGCAAATCCGACAGTTTTGGTCGCTCCGTCATGGGGAAAGCAATCATTGCTGTATCGTCATGGTGATGAACTGTTAGAAAATTTAATTAAGCAAAATTACAAAATTGTCGTCCGTCCGCACCCGCAAACGAAAATAGACAATCCTGAATTATTAGAAAGATTAAAAAATAAGTTTGCCTATTATGATAAATTAGAATGGAATTATGACATAGATAATATGCAAGTAATGGCAGATTCGTCAATTATGATATCAGATTTTTCCGGAATTGTACTGGAGTATGCGTTTGTCTTTAAGAAACCGGTTATTGTTTTTAATCAAAAAATAGATGTAAGCATTTATGATGCAGCGGATCTTGATGAGCCGACATGGAAACTGAAAGTAACTGACGAATTCGGCAAACGTATCGGTGAGGAAGATATACCGCATATTCATCAAATAATCCAAAGTTTTATGAATACCGATATATCTTCAAAAATAGATAAAATCTCCCAAAAATACTGGATGGAACAAGGCAAATGTGTTGAAAATATCGTTGATTATTTGGAAAAGGAAATTGGAGCGAACTAATGTCAGATATTTTATATTGTCTTATAATTGAACCTGTTGTGTTTTTTCTGGATTTTTTAATCAGTATCCTAAAACCGCTTCTTTGCGTAAATCCGGTTGCATCACTTCTATATATAAGTTTAATAGTTAACTTTTTATGTTATCCGTTTTTCAAAAAGGCAGCAGAAGTATCTCAGGCAGATAGAAAACGTTATTTTGAATTATTGCCGAAATTAAATTCAATTAAGGAAAATTTTAAGGGAAGTGAACGGCGGATGCTGGTTGCAACTTATTTTCGCCAAAATCACTATTCTCCGATATTGTCAAATTTAAAACAGTCAATGGTTGTTTTGCTTCAAGTGCCGATATTTTTGGCAATGTATGTTGTAATAGACCATTATAGCTTTTTATCTATTCCGAATATCGGACCTGAAGGATATGTCTGGCAGATATTCTCTTTGAAACTAAGAGTTTTACCGATAGTAATGA